>Ga0123340_1002774_pt1 | contig 16044 bp, 9 predicted proteins | sample SirMexnodulemix_FD_89961 | JGI IMG/M metagenome (GOLD analysis project Ga0123340, IMG submission 89961) | Root nodule microbial communities of legume samples collected from Mexico - Siratro Mexico nodule mix | ecosystem: Host-associated > Plants > Roots > Nodule | place: Mexico: Nepantla... | reverse complement strand
TATATATATATATATATATTAAGTTTTTATGAAAAGGGATAAGATTTTAAAGTTAAAAATGTTTATTTGTTATACAAACTAATAAAAGATTTTTATTTCAAAGGATATTTTTCACAAACAAATGGAAGAAAATCAAAAGATTAAAACATTCATCATAATCAAAGCTTCGATTATAAGAAGATGATAACATAAATATTTTTGTGAAAAAAGGATTCCTACATTCTACTTCCTCTCTACAAGAAATGTTCCATCCAAGAAGACTGAGAGAAATTAGCTTATATGTTCAGAAAAAATAAATCAAAACTTTTCAACATAATGAACTAAATTTCTATTTAAATGAAAATTCATTTAGAAGATAATTTATTTTTATAAAAATATTAGAATGTGTTGTGCTAAAATATATTATTTGAAAAGAGAACTTAAAAATAATTAAGAATATATGAGAATAATACTTAAAATTAAAAAATAAATAAATTTTACTTAAGAAAAAGTAAGAATTTGAATTTCTCATATTTTTTTTCCCATATACATATTTCTTTTATTTATATTCTCTCTTGAACTTGTCCATCATTTTCTTTAACTGTTTTTTAATCTTTATGGTAAAGTTATTTGTTTATCAATCTAGGTCAGTATTGTTTTCAACTCCCACTAGTTAAGATATTTTCTCAACATAAATATCACTTAAATTATTTTTTTTATGTCAATTAGGGTTATTTTTCTATCAACATCAATAAGATAATTTTTAGTCTTTGTTAACCAATTTTCTCCATCATTAATAAAAATATTCTTCTGTTCATATAGGTAAGAGTTTTCTATTCAATTTTGATTTAAATTATTTCTTGATTAATATTGTAGACATCATTTATTCACCAAGGTAAACCAAGAGAGTCAATGTTTGTTAAAGTTTTCTCAACTAATGTCAGTAGAGTTATTTTAATGAAAATACATTTTTTATTTATGAAAGTCTCTAATTTATTTTTATTGATGTCAAGATTGAAGTAATAATGTTATACACTTTTGTAAATTATAATTTTTTTTCTATCAAAATATAAGATTAAGTGAGACAAGAGGGTCTTCATCAACCTCAACTATCTATGAAAGAAAAAAGAAAAAAAAAAAAAGACATGGAATTGATAATTTCTAAACAAACTAAAAAAAAAAGTTTGGAGCATTCAAGAGGGCCAGAAGCCATATATAAAAGAGAAGAAAGCGGATTAGGGTTGAACAACAATGTTCAGGTTCATTCAAATTTTAGTCTAAAAACCCAAAACCTAACTTAATACAAACCATTCTCAACCATTGAACCTTCCTGTTTGGGAGTAGTTTGAATGGAATCAAACAATTTAATTTTACTTTGGACTATATTTTGTGTATTAGATTTACTAAAAATTTCTACATGCTAACAAACAATACACTACTATAAATTTAGATTAACAAATTCATTCCTTTAACCTAATCATAGTACTGGCAGATTTAGTTCCATACGCAGAAACTCCAAATAAAGTTAATTCAAAATCTCAAGAGACTAAAAAACTTGGTCTAAAAAAAATTTTCTCACCCACTTTTTATGTATGCTTTGTTGCCTCCTAATTTGTAACTTCGAAAAGAAAAAAAAAAAAAAGTATGGGTCCTTTTAAAAATGTAAGCTTTCAAAGGATGGTTTGGCCAAGATTTTTTGATAACGAAAGCACATGACATCTAGTGTGTGCTTAGGAGACAATAACATAGGATTGGAGATATTGTTATGCCACAATATTTTTAACATCACATCAAACACAATTGTTTAAGTTTAACTTTCTGAATTCTACTATTTAGTGAGTCCACAAAAAGCTAAATCAACACAATGGATTTCCCTGCTAAAATAAAAATATCAAAGATTAGAGAAATGAGGGTTCTACCAAACCTAGTCTTCTGGTGTTTTGGCCTAATATTGGAAAAGCCAAGCCAATGAGGTTCATGGAAAACACACCAAACTAAACCAAGAAAACTGAATTTCTTATCATGGACATTAGATAGGGAAACTAAAGCATTTTGTTAACTCATTATGAACACAAAAATAGGAAAAAGGAAAAATTGATCCAACAAGAATCACCAAATCTAAGGTATGTAGTCATTTTCAATTGTTGGTCTTGTGCGAGTCCCCACTGCTAGTGGTGCTTTGGTGCCCCCAATGGATGCCATATGCAAAGTTTCATTGCTCTCAGCTGTCCATTCCAATTGCTGAATCTTCATCCCTTGCTTGGTTCTCCTCACTTTAGCAATCAATAGACTCAACAAGAACAACAACACACATCCACCAACAAATGATCCAACAATTATCCACACCTTGTGCTTTTTGCTAGCACCCCCTTTTCCAATATCAGCAGCCACAGCAACAGCAGCAGGTGCTGGGGAAGGGGCATTAGACTCCACAACAATAGAGAAGTGCCCTTGTTGGACTGTTGAACATACATTACCATGTGATAGGATGTCAAATTGCACAGAACCATGTAGATCAAAGTACACACACTTTGGGACAGACCCTGATGGTGCTGGCTTTACATGAGGGAACTTGATCAAAATTGGCTTATCAGAGGCTCTAATGTCCAATTCAGGCAACTCAGAAGCATGCAAAGTGGCACCACTGTAGGACATTAGACCCAAAACAGGAGCCAAATAAGAGTAACCAGGCAAAGGGTAAAACTTCTCAGACCAGTTGCCCAAGTTGTGGTAAACCAAAACAAGCCTCTCCACATAAGGCTGCTCAACCACCCCAATTGGGATCTGAAACTCTTTGTACCTTTCAACACCTCTGGTCCTCAAACTACCACTCCGAAGCCTCATTGCTGAAACTCTAACCCCAGTTAGACTTCCGGGCACTTGAGCATCATAGGGCACCCCAGTTTTTGGCCTCACAAAGGCCTTAAAGGCGCAATCTTGAAGAGTGGCATCAAGGGTCCGGGATGAGATTGCAGAGACAGGTGGAAGCTGAGCCCTTGAAAATGCCAGAGAAAGAACTAATGGCAACAATGAGCACAAAAATATGGTTCCAACCCTCATCAAGATCTCATTCGTTCATTCAAATCAAACTAAACCCACCAAGAATCTAACACTGAAAGAAACACCCAGAGACTGGTACACGCAAATAATGCAACACAGAGACAGAAAAGAGAGAGACTTTACAGTTTAAAGCACACAAAGTGAACAAAAAGTGTTGACCATTTTGTTTGTGCAATCTGCAGTTACAGAAAACGGCAGAACCCCCACCCCCAAGAACTAAAAATCAGATCTTTCAGCGGACCAAGTGATGTGATGTGGGGGGCTGTAGGAAAAATCTTGAAATTGTCGTCAAAGATTCAGTCTGGTGTTTGAGATTCAAGGAAATAGCAAATGGGCAAGCCCTTGTTCTATAATCTGATTGAAGAAGGAAAATGGGTTGAGAAAAAAAAAAGAACATTAAGAAATTGGAAAGATATCAAGTGAGAATGAGGATATGTAGGGGGAAGCTTTGCCCTTTGAGATTGGGAGGGGAGATACTCACACTAAAGTAGATGTTAATGCATGCAAATTCCTCTCTTCTGCTTTTTTGTTGTTTTGTGTTTGATGGGACCCTAATTTACCTAGTTTTAAATTTTACTTGGATTGTTTTTCTGTTTGGGTATATTTTCTAGTACATTTTTATCTGATTACAAATCTGTGCTGTATATATTTATTGTTTCTCCAAAATTCAATTCTAATTTTTCACTTATTTTCTGATTCTTAATCTGAAGAAGAATAATTAGATTACTTTTTAGAAGGAATAGATTAGATATTTTCTGAAGTTATAAAGTTAAGATTTTGTTGAGATTCTGAATTAAATCCAAAGAGAATAATTTTTTTTAAATAGATCCAGGAAAATACTTGGGGGAAAAGTAGGGGGAAAAGGTGAGAAACATTGCAAATTGGGATGTCAAATCAAGAAGGTATGAACAAGCATGAACTTTGTACCAAAAAGAAGCATGTGAACTTGTTACATAGGTAGGGGTGGAAAAATAGGTGGTAATTGCAACTGTAATTTAATAGCATTATATTATTAAGTCACACATATAATAGTCAATGCTAAAACCAACTTGCTGTCTCTGTGGGTTCTTCAACTGCCTAATTAGGAAAGAAAAGATGTGAAAAAGCTTTGCAATTGGATGAGAGCTTCTGAGAAGTATTGAGCATTAATAAAAAATTAATGTGGAATTTAATTTAAAGTGAAGACAGTTATCATGAACAGCAACAAAGCTGGTACCTTGTGAAATTACTTTTTACTTTCATTCTTCAATAAAAAAATTTGACTGGTAGATTGGTTATTAATGTTCTATTTGTTTTTTTCACTGTTGGTTTTTCTTTGCTGAATGGACTTTTTAAAACTTGTCAACTATTTTTATTTAGAAAATTGTCATTCATAATGAATCAACTACATTACATTCAGTTTTCTTTGAAGTTGCGTCATGGGTCTCTTCTTTTTCTTCTTCCATGGCTTCACCTATCTTTAATAATCCGTGTCATAAGTAGTTCTTTTTTTTTTAAATAGTAAATACCAGTAAAAGAATTATTAAATAAAAGTATTCCACTTTAATCAAAAGGATCAAAATTAAATTTGACTTAGAAATTAAAACTAAAAAGTTTGTATGTTTTTATGAAACATTTATTCTTTTTACACAGCCCTTATTAAATATTTTTTTAAATATAATTGTCATAATATATGTATATAATTCTTATTTCTATGAAACAAAAAGAAAAATGGAATATGCTTAGTGTATCATGGATCATCAATACATAAATACTAAGGCTTTGTTTGGTTGGAGAAGTGAAGTTGAGAGAATAAATTTGAAGAAATTTGAATAGATAGTGTGTAGATGGTAGAGTTGTTTGGATTAATAGATAGATGGTAAAATTTGAAGGGATTTGAAGAAATTGGTTATGAAAGTTTGAGAATGATTTGATAGATGTTATAGATTTGTTTTAATTTTTTTAATTGATATATTTTTGAAATTACTAATTGACTCTTGTGGACAATGAAAACCTTAAAACCCACTTAAAGGAGTATTTTGTAATTTCTAAAGTTATGACCTACTTATAAGGATATTTTGTAATTTCAAGCTCATTTATGAGAGCTATTTCCTAATTTCAAGTTACATTCTTTCAAATAATCTCTTCACATCAGGAAGATACCATCTTGCAAATCTCTCTTCATCCGTCCTCTCAAATTAGGTTAACCAAACATTCATCCCCAAACACCTTAGCCTGTGTTTGGTTAAACCAATTTGTATGTTCAAGAGAATGAATTGTTGTGGATGAAATCTGTTTAGTTGCATTAATTTGGAAAGATGGATTGGAGAGGATTTGCATGATGGGTATTCACTCATGATTTGAAGGGTGAAATTGGAAATTACAAAACAGGCTTTGTAAGTGAGTTGGAAATTAAGTAGCTTCCTTTTTACAAGGTCAATTAGTAATTTTACAAATATATCAATTAAAAAAATAAAAAAATCTATAACATCTATCCAATCATTCCCAAACTTTCACAAATATTTCTTTTAAATCTCAATCAGATCTTATTATCTATTTATTAATCCAAACAATCTTATTATCCACATAAAATCCATTCAAATTTATTTCCTCAAATTCACTCTCAAATTCACTCATCCAATCAGACAAAGCGTTAATAAAGAAAAATTATTTTAAACTAATACTTTCTCCAATAATAATAATAATTTTTGAATAAGTTAAATTAAAAATAATTGGAAAGGTGGTGTAGGTGGCAACGAAGACAGGGTCTGTAAAACTGTAAATTGGAAAGGAACACACATGATGAATGTGTGCGATAACTAAATTTCAGTAAAAACCAAAGAGAAAAGCGAAACTCGATCCTTGTCTATCGGATGAGCATCTTTTAGCAGATGCTTCCCTGTACACCATCATATCATACCCACACCTATATACGGACTCCACTTCTCAAAGATACCTTTCTCTATTACCACGCCTCACTTTTTTTTTTCTTAATATATATTCAATTAAAAATCGTGTTAAACTCGCAGTGGTTATTTATCCAGTAATTTCTGAAGGATAAAGAAATACGAGTTAATAACAAATGTAAAAGAATTGTAACTAACTGTAAAATATTCACTTTTTTATTCGTGGGAAGCTCTTCGTACATATCTTAAGATTTGAATCTGTTTTCTTATTGCTGTACATCCTAATGAAAAAGAAATCCACATAAAGCATTTTTTTCAAATAATATAAGGGCACAAATTTATGTTTTCGGTCAAACTTCAAACCCCTAAGCAAAAGAAGTTTGTGTATCAACGAAAATTTATTTTGGTCAAGGTTTACCTACATTAGTCATTCGATTATTAGTTTTGAGGTGTTTGTTCTACGCAGCCTGTGTTGTTTGAGGTGTCTGTTCTACGCAACAAACGCAAGGATCAAGCGTCAAAAGTAACGTGAATGTAGTAGATAAAATTAATTATAATTTAATTCTACATTTAATATCAATTAATATACGCTTTAAATATAAATTGATGAGAATATAAGAAATAAACTTGGACAAGTGATGCACTGTGATACAGGAATTTTGTCATGTATTGCTGCTTTGACATAAGTAACGTATGCTGATATAATGAAATAAATAAATAAATAAAATCCGAAGTTACACAATATAAGGTTAAGGTACAAAATTACATGAAGGTAATGCGAGCCACGATACATGAAACAAGCAGCATATAAATAATAACAAATAAAAGAAGTATGAAAAGTGGTGCATCACCATTTCAACAGACGACTTTCATGTTATTTTGCATCGTGTCCTGTTATGGAAGAGATGCTTCTAGTGGCTTCCGAACTCCGTGAATCCATTACAATCACCTCACCACTCTTAACATCCTTTCCGGATATGGTGGATGGGATGCCTCTGGTAAATTCTGAAGTAATGCCAAGGTTGGGATCTGGAGACTGTGATATTGTGGGTGTAGTAATAGAATCCAGGGATATATTAGGCACTTGGGGAAGGTTTAGAGGGTTAACTTCGGTGACTTCTTCGTTGCTCTCGTCGAAGTAGACAACATCCTGCATTGTAAGTTGGTGATATTCAACAACCTCCCTTAGAAAGCGATTCTCACGGGCATAAACTGAGTTCTCGTGCGCCAGGCGAGCTTTTTCAGCAAGAAGAGATTCAAGTTGCAGTCGTATCTGTAATGAGAATTAGAAGCATGTTCACAACACATTTTCCGTGAGGATTCAATGTGAGCTAAATCTCATATTCAAATCAATTGAACTAAATATGAACCAAAGCTCGGAAAAACTCAAATTTGATTAATCTAAAGATAGGTAAGATTTTTTGGTTCCTTTTCCTGAATGACATTGGGGAGTAGGGCGAGTGACAGAAGTGTTTTGAAAAAACACAAACAATAGAGAAGAGGAAAAGGACAAGGGGAAGGATAACATGGGTTGGGGTCCACGTACAATAAGTGTACTTGTAAACTTACACAGTTTAATAAAGTCAAATAAAATGTGAATTAACCCAACCATCAAATCATATGATAACTATCTTGATAACCAGGAATAAGATAGAACATGTAGTCAAACGGTCAAATACTTATATTATGCATTATAAAAGAGTGTGACTAAGTATTGGTAATATCTAGAAATATAGTCAAATTATTATAGTATATGACTGAGCGCATAAGGTGATACCATGTTTAAAGTGATTGAACCCATCATACCAACATGTTGATGGGTTTAGTCACTTTTGTAGGATTGAGCTGGCCTAAATCCAACTTCATAAAATGATATCACAGTCGATCATAGTGAAGGTTATTTCGGTCTAATTCTCACACTTTTATTCATGAGGTGTCTGGGAAATTTCATATCAAGTAGTGAAATGATCAAATTATAATATATAAGTTAAACAATTTATGACACAGCATAAACCATTCATCAACCCCACATGTTAGTTTGATGGGTTCTGTCACTTCAATGGGCTAATTACACAATTATTTTAAAGATTAAAAGATAGTATTTTTTTAAGTTAAACAGGCTAGCATGCCTGATTGTTCCCATGTAGCCAACTCTACCTAGCTAAAATAGTAATTAGGCTTGGGCATTTCGTCCTAATTGTTGTAAACAAATTATACATAAGGCCAACCAGCATCAGCCACCTCAGCTCAAGTTTAAATTAGATGGGCTTAGATTAAAAAAAATGTTAAAAACATAATTAAGGTAAAACTTCTCATAAGAATTTCAAGGAAAAAAAAAACTAAAAATAAAAAGTGAAAAGAAAAACTTATACATGAGCTAAAATTAGTTTATGTATACAAGTTAAAACATACAAAATTTAGAAAAATTATGAGTCTCTACACATTAATTTATGAATAAGCTAATTTTAATTTATGGAAAGATTCCTTTTATTTTTACTTATTTTATTCCAATAAGTGCTTCTGGAGAAATTTGTCCAAATAATAAAGGTTTTACTTTTAGATGTTCTTCGGTTGAGAGGATGGGGGAGATGGAAATAAAATAGAATGTTTGGTGAGAGAAGAAAAGTAAAGAAATCCTTTTAAAAATTGGTGGAACTCAATATATTATTTCTAACCTATTTTATTCATCTCTTCTCTATTCCTCTTCAATCAAACACATTTAATTTCTACATTATTTCTCATCTAGTTCTACTCTAGCAACTTATTCTCTCTCTCTCTCTCTCTCTCTCTCTCTCTCTCTGTTTCTATCCTCTTTACTCAACAAAACATTAGCATTAATGTGCTAAACATGAGAGGCTTGTGGGCTCTGCAGGGATCCATAATGTATGCACAATGTCAGCTTCTAATATATTTACAGTTGATCCATAAAGAGTCAAGTTAAATCAAGTGTTAAACAGAACCGAACTTAATCGAGCAAGTAAAAAGGTCAAAAACCATCCAAGAATAATTCTAAAATTGTCACAAAAATGACAACCAGAAAATAAGCAGGCTGAAATGTTATTAAAGTACTACTATTGTACGTTATAAGTTTAAACCCCTGAATGCATAGCAAAAAATTTAAAATAGCCAGCCAGTGCACAAGGCTTCTACCAATACAGGGTTTGAAGTGGGTTAAACAAAAGTGGCTTTACCATTGAGTGCTGTGAATTTAAGGATCAATAAGCACCGTGTCATAAGAAGCATAATATAATTCATAGCTGAAACAAAAGTAATAGCTAACTGTGCTCACAAAATTAGATTGGAAAAAGGGAACATGTCTACCATGGGGAGAAATAAAATATGTGAAACGAATGAGATCATAACCTTCTTTATGCCACTGAAAGATGCATAAAGGGGAACTAATGAAATTGAAAAACCAAAAGGACAAAAAGGACAACGAGACATGCATACCAAATCATCATCATCATCGCGACTGTCTCCCCTTTCACGATTCTCACGGAGGACTTTATTTTCTTCCTCTAGCTGAGCACATCGATCCTTTGCAAAAGCCAGATCAGCTTTGACAGTCTTCAACTCCCGAAGAAGTAGTTTTGCTTTGGCAGCCATTGCCATTGCAACCTGTGACATAAACAAAAATGCAACAATGCGTCCTATGAAGAAGATTAAGATATATCGTAGAAACTAGAAAATGATATCAACTAGGTACCATGCTAGGAATAATTCAGTCATAAACTTTAATATATGATCATGAAACAAACACACTGAAAAACAACCTTTTTTCCTTTGGGGAAAGGGGGATATATAAATCATGAATATTAAACATGATCCTTTACCCTAAGAAACACGCACAAAAGAAAATACAAAAAATAATCATGTCTTGGTAATGGTATCAATCCAACACATGGTATATGATAGTAAAGGCGAATTAATGAGCTGAAAGAAACCTGAAAAGTAACACCAAAGTATTACTTTGGCATTACTCTTGCTTCAGCTGTAATGTCCATAAGATTGGCCTAAGATAATTATGGCCATTTGCAAGTTTTAGGGCCACAGTTTTATAAATGGCTATAGGTTTGCAAATTAATTTTGTGGAGATCAAATTAGTGATTAAATTTAGGTGAGAAGAGATATAGTCAGTGGAAACTAGGGACATAAGCATCATTATGAATTTGATTATCTATATCCAATGTAGCAAACAATTATGATACAGATGGTGGGTAGGTAGGGTTCTATATTATCAATTATGGAGGTTCAAGGTTTAATAAAAAAAACATGGTTAGCTGAAGAGTACTGAAGAGATAATACATCTTAAAGAAACACCTTAACTCTATAATCCTTTGAAGTTCCAACATCAAGGCTACCCTTCTATAGAAATATCATTACCTTTTATACTTTTTTAGCTGAAGATTTCACAAAACAAGTTCATCTGTGAGAAACATGAAACTGTCGGTGAAAACTAATTGTTGGAGAAAAGCTAGCTAATGCACTACAGAATCTTTCTTCAAACCGAATAACAATCATTGCATTTTTTAAAAATACTTACACATTTCCTATTCAAATTTCAAGTGCCTCTAAACTCCATATATTTAAAATAAAAGTAGAATTACATAAAAATTTAATTAATTGATAAAAAAAAACATTCGAAGATTTGACAGTCCAACATTCAAATAAAGATGTGTGATCCAGACCCTAAAAACAAGTAAAGAAAATGACTGTATTCCTTTGGCTCCCTTACACCCCTTAACTGCGAAGGTCAGACAACAATCTCTTACCATCTAGCAGTGCATATTGGACAAATACATATTCTACTTCTAAAGAAAAACAAGAAAATATGCAAAAACGATAGTGTTATAAATAAGGGAATTGGATTTGTTTGATACGGTTATAATTATACTGCATGTATATGAGCACAAGTACCTACGTTTGTGATTTGTCTGAGATGGTTACTCCACACAAAACAACTGATTTGTGATTTTAGAATTTAAAAAATTAAAAGAAATTCAATGTGTAACAAATGTGTTTTTTTTTTCTTTCGTATACTTTGATTCCAATTTGATGAGGACTGTTTTTGTATCATGTAAATTATCAAATTGTATCTTGTATTGATTACCGTGAATCATAAGATAGAAGCTTCAATAAATAGACACATTCAAAATTGCCCACCTTTATTATATCTCTATTATTTGATTAACTGAATCTGAAAAAGCAAGACATTTACAGCACAAACAAATACTTATTCAGTATATTTTAAGAAAATGAAGTAAAAACGAAAGAAAAATGTAAAAAGAAGAAAAAACAAGGAGCTAGAATATTGAACACTTTTGATGCTGCACAAGTTAACCACACAAGTACTTTTACCACATTAAAAAGTGATACACAGGTGCCACCTTACGTCGCGAGATGCCTTCAGTTGAAGTTCTTGGTCTGTTTGCTTTGGTGACGTCTGGCTTCGCAATTGGGATTGCTGATGAACTGTACTAGAATGGTTTCTCTCCTGATTTTTTCCTACAAAGCTTCCAGGCTTCTTCCTGATATGTTTACGAGTTTCGTGAATGATATCTGAAGTCCGGTTCTCAACAATTGTTAAACCTTCCTACACAAGTGAATTAGCACAGGTGCTAAGAAATCATAACACATACTTTTGGGAAGGAAAAAGAAGTTTGAAAGTTGTATTTGAAGCCTGACAAGACCAACAACCTACTACAATGCATTCCCATCCCTATCTACAAAAGCCCATAAGGCAAATGCATAGTAAAAAATCTAATGTAGAAATAAAAGGAAAATATGCCATCCTCACCACCACCACCAAGAATTCTAATATAGATATAAATATTTAATACATTTTGAAAAATTGAAGACACCAACCAAAGAACATATATAATACACAAGCAAAAATGTTCATATCAAAGCTCACCTCCAAAGATTTACCAATGGTACCACCAATATGAGTAAGCGAAGATGTGATAGCATCTAATCCCTTCATAAATGCTGGACTGTCCCTTTTGAGATTGTTCTCCTCTGGGTGGTTTGAATTTTGGAACTGCAAAGTGAATGACAATAGCATCCAATTTTACAGTTCAAAAAATAATGAACAAGCAACTATTACTAGCCCAATAAAAGAAGATCACAACAATTCAAATTCAGAAATTGGAACTGTATATGATATTTATTGCCCCCCTCGGTGTTCTGTTAATAGTTATTTGTTATCTCAGCAGAGTTGCCATTTCAAACGCAGATACAGATTCGGCAGTGTTACAGCAATTATTTTTCCTTGTACTCTGATGCACTTTATAGGATTCTTAATCCATCTTTTATTTGTACTTCACCTTCTTTCATTTCATCCGATATTGATAAACCTTCATTTCTACTAAAAAGTAAATAAATAATTTGATAAAAGCATGTTTACTTTTTACATTTTAGTGCAAGAAATCTGTTAGAGAATCAATTCAACAGGAGAAGAATCTGAAAAAATGAATTGAAAGTATACTATAGAAGAAGATTGAGGAAAGAGAATAATGTGGGGACGGTTAAGGTTGTTAGAGAAATTAAGAGAGGTTGGTCTATTTAATAAGACCAACCTAGTGAGAGGGGCAAAGTGGAAGTTGTAATTTCTAACAGGTGTAACCTGTGTGAAAGGAACAAGTGGTTCCTTTGTGAGAGTTGTATTCTGTTGTTAGTATCAATAAAGAGGTTATTCAGTATTATCTTGATTGCTTTTCCTTTCAAACGGTGAACGGTGAGTGACTGAAGTGGTTGAAGCAGTGCAAGAGGTACTAGCCGGGGTAGTTGGGATTGCACTTTTTTAAAGAAACATATCAGTTTGGTCCGACCTGCCGGATCTCTTTGAACGGAGGTGAATCGCATGTGGCAAAATGGAAGGATGAATGAGTGCATTAGAAAAATGGGCCAGCAAACAAGGTAGGGTGATTGCGGAGTTAAAGACTAACATGGGCTTGGTCAAAGAAGGCCTACTGGAATTGAAAGAGATCAAAGAAATGTTAAAAGATTCCAAAAATGCAGATAAAAACTCGGAGGGTGGTGAAAATTTCGTAAACGGCGAAGGAAGAAGAGAAAGAAGTGCTGAAATAGGGAACAATTTTGAAGAGGAGGAACCTGAAGAAGAATCCCAAATACAGGGAGAGATTGAAGAAGTTGTACAATGGGAGAGTGAAAGTCAGGACATGAAAGAGGGCCCACAAATGAGTTTGTCGAAGCTGTCAACAGGAGGACTAACCCAACCACATACCATGAACAATGCAGGGAGAGATTAGAGGGAGGAAGGTGTTAATATTGATACATAGTGGAGCCAACCACAATTTTATATCAACAGATTTGGTGAAAGAGTTGAGGTTGGATATGGAAGACACACCTACGTGTAGTGTCAAATTGGGTGATGGGTTTCGAAGAGGTACTAGAGGATGAGTGATAGTAAGATTAGAGAAACATACTATCAAAGAAAGATTTTATCTTTTTAAATTAGGAGGAGATAATGTGATTTGATATTGTACAACACCCATTTGACACATGTCAGACAATCCACTGAAGTGTTGAATTAAAGAAAAGGTTTTCTTGCGATTTACACACTTCACGACATAGCTCCAAGACAGCTTTAAGTAGGGCAAACACATATGCGACTTCAACATGAAATTTTTTAAAGACTGATTTTTTAATTTAAGAAGTTGTCAGTAAATGGCCAAAAAATGTTGTGATGCCAGAAGTCTAGCAGAAGAAAGGTGGGTCATTGTCAGTAGATATGCAAGTGATCGGGGAAATTTCTGATTTGATTCTATGAAAAGGGGGAGCAAAATTCCAAGATTGTTGCCTTAAAAGAGCACCAAATGAAACATTCCACAACCAAAAAAGGATTTTCACTCATGAATACTAAACTGGAAGATATGGCCATAATTTCATGCAAACGCAGCTGCAATTCAGCTATACAAGACAGCACCACAACACTTCTATAGCAGCACTATGAGCAATCACACATGATTATGTGTGTATCCTTACAAAATGAAATTCACCTTTTCCTTTGTGAAGAACTAAAACTACAAAATTAAACTATAATATGATTGTTTACAATGGTTAAATACAAGAGCCTTCCAAAATCTTGACCCCATTCAAATTCAGTTTCAAACCAGTGAAATCATATTTAACTGATTTTTATTTTCCAGATACAACATACAAAGCAGCATCTCTGCTGAGAATTTGAGATATAATTCTAAACTCACCTTGCCCCTAGATGCTACACCAGGCAATTGTGACCTTCCCACTCCAGCCATTTCAGATTGCTGGGGTACATTATCATCTTCAATTATTGACTTGGCTTTTCTGGCTAGAACACCCCAAAATCCATTCTTGGACTCGTTCATGTTCTTCATAGATGTATATTCATAGGGTCTTGAATCCTATATATACAGCACCCCAGTTAGCAAAATTACTACTATTCTGAATCAACATAGTGATACTCTAAATACAAGGAATACACATTAAAATAGACACAAAAGTAAGCATATCTAGAAATGAATTTCCAACCTTAGCGGATTCACTCATAAAAAAATAAAATAAAATCAGTATTAGTTGTAACAGACTCATCCACTTTTTACTTTTAAGTAATAAACAAATTTCGGAACTGGAATTATCTAGACATCAACAATTAAAAGAAGCAGCTGCCTTAAATTGCAGGCAAAAAACTAATAAAAGAATTCACCAAACGAGGGAGAATTATACAAAAGATGAGAAGGCACACTTAGCAAAATACAGAGCTATACACAAACACTGCAATCCTAAAGATGTAAAGTTGCTAATACGAAGGTACTAAGAGATTTTAAGTTGACAGCGTTTGCATACACCATGTTTTGAATATTTTTGCTAAAGTTGATATCATTCACACCCTGCTAGTATTGCAACTGCAGTATGAAACTAAAGGACGACAACACCCTGTAAGCTACACTACACAGCAGCAACACGAACCCTGCAATCCAAGAAGACCTCCATTTCCCTGCGCCAGTTGCAATTGCACAGGAAACAGTGTGCCATCGACAACTACCTCACAGCATCCAAAGTTCTGATGTTTCACTGGCATAGGAAGAGTTCCCCACTTTTCCATACTTCGTACCAATACTTTAACAGGATTTCTTTAACACATTCACTGATGCAGAGATTTTAGGAGACTCTTTCAAACTAAACTACTCTATTTCCCTTTTGCCTATTTTCCATTTAGGGAGAGTTCTCTAATTTTCTTCTCGCTCGATAAACAAATATTCAATAAATTCTATCCAGCAGATACCTCATGAGCAATAACACACAACGAACAAATTGAAATCAAACAAATACAATCACACTCAGCATACATCGGAATTTTCATATTTTCTAAAGAGAGGAGTTGACCTGCGAGGAAGGAGGAGGAGTTGGAATGGGTTCAGAAGGAGCTGCCGGAGAAGAAGAAGCAGAGGAGAGGCCATAGAGAGAGGACAGCGATGAGTCGCGACGCGCCGAAGAAGCTCTGATAGCTTTCGCAGCAAGCGAAGATGAAGACGAAGACGACGACGACGCTAAACCTTCAACGGCGTCGTTTGGCGGCGGAAAGGGGTTAGGGTTTCGAGTGATTTCGTCTTCGAAGGTCGAAAACGAAGGTTTCGAAAACCCTTGCTGCTGTCTCCGTCTATACGCCATCTAATTAATCCACCACGGTTTTCTGGATCGAACGAATCAATCACTGAAAAAAAAAAAAAAAAAAGCACCGAAACGATTCGCACTGGAAACAAGTGGAACTGGCGCCACCGCCACTGCCACCGCCTCGGAGCTACCGGAAACTGCTTCCGCCCTCGAATCCGGATCCGATCGCAAACCACGGCGGGAATAGTGTGTGTGCGCAGTGACAGCGTTTATCGAAATAAATTTATTTATTAATGTAATAAAAAATGGGATATCAGTGTCTGCGTCTCCCTCTTTCTTTGTCTCTCTTGCTTCAACTACTAACTAATTACGGATAAAGTATATTTTATTCTTTTATTATTCAAGACTGGCTTTTTGGTAAGAAAAGAAATAAATGAAAAATAAAATAGAAATAGAGTGAAGAAAAATTAGTATAAAACTAAATAAGAAAGTATATATATATATA
>Ga0123340_1002769_pt1:0-15000 | contig 16055 bp, 10 predicted proteins | sample SirMexnodulemix_FD_89961 | JGI IMG/M metagenome (GOLD analysis project Ga0123340, IMG submission 89961) | Root nodule microbial communities of legume samples collected from Mexico - Siratro Mexico nodule mix | ecosystem: Host-associated > Plants > Roots > Nodule | place: Mexico: Nepantla... | reverse complement strand
TTGGGTTGGTTTCCATTTTTGGCAAGTTTTCGTGTTTACGGTCCTGTACTTTTGTTCTGAGCATTTTTTTAACCATATTGATGGGAAACAACAATAAAATGACCGAAAATAATGTGCAAATGGTTCGGGTGCAAAAAGAACTCATGAAGTGTTAGTTTGTAACTTTTGCGAGTTTTCGTCTCGAATGACCTAAACTTTTAACCGTTATATTTTTTAGCCGTATTGTTGGGAAACACCAACAAAATGACCGAAAATTATGTGCAAAAGATTTGGGTGAAAAACGTAGTTATCTTAGGTTGGTTTCCATTTTTGGCAGGATTTGGTGTTTTCAGTCTTGTACATTTCTTCTGAGCATTTTTTAACCGTATTGATAGGAAACAACAATAAAATGGTTGATAATGATGTGCGGATGGTTTGGGTACAAAAACAAGTCATCAAGTGTTGGTTTGTAACTTTTGCGAGTTTTCGTGCTAAATGACTTAAACTTTAACTGTTATGTTTTTGAGCCGTATTGATGGGAAACAACAACAAAATGACTGAAAATTATGTGCAAAAGATTTGGGTGAAAAATGTAGTTATCTTAGGTTGGTTTCACTTTTGGCAGGTTTTCATGTTTAGGGTCCTATAGTTTTGATATAACCATTTTCTAACCATATTGATGGGAAACAACAATAAAATGACCGAAAATGATGTGTAGATGGTTTGCGTGCAAAAACAAGTCATCATGTGTTGGTTTGTAACTTTTGTAAGTTTTCGTGCCAAATGACTTAAACTTTTAACCATTATATTTTTGAGCCGTATTGAAGGGAACAAACAACAAAATGACTGAAAATTATGTGCAAAAGATTTGGGTGAAAAATGTAGTTATCGTGTGTTAGTTTCCATTTTTGGTAGGTATTCGTGTTTAGGGTTCTGTACTTTTGTTCTGAGCATTTTTTAAACATATTGATGGGAAACAACAATAAAATGACCGAAAAATGATGTGCAGATGGTTTGGGTGCAAAAATAAGTCATCATGTGTTGGTTTGTAAGTTTCGCGAGTTTTCGTGGTAAATGACTTAAGCCTTTAACTGTTATCTTCTTGAGCCGCATTGTTAGGAAACAACAACAATATGACAGAAAATTATGTGCAAAAGATTTGGCTAGTTTTCGTGTTTACGGTCTTACACTTTTGTTCAGAGCATTTTTTTAACCATATTGATGGGAAACAACAATAAAATGACCGAAAATGATGTGTAGATGGTTTGAGTGCAAAATCAAATCATCAAGTGTTCGTTTGTAACTTTTGCGAGTTTTCGTGTCAAATGTCCGAAACTTTTAACCGTTATATTTTTGAGCCGTATTGAAGGAAAGAAACAAAAAAATGACGAAAAATTATGTGCAAAAGATTTGGGCAAAAAATATAGTTATCTTGTGTCGGTTTCCATTTTTTGTAGCTATTCGTGTTTAGGGTCTTGTGCCTTTGTTCTGAGCATTTTTTAACTATATTGATAGGAAACAACAATAAAATAACCTAAAATAATGTGTGGATGGTTTAGGTGCAAAGACAAGTCATCATGTGTTGGTTTGTAACTTTTTGGGAGTTTTTGGGCCAAATGAGTTAAACTTTTAACTGTTACGTTTTTGAGCCGTATTGATCGGAGACAACAACAAAATGATCGAAAATTATATGCAAAAGATTTGGGTGAAAAATGTAGTTATCATGAGTTGGTTTCCAGTTTTGGCAGGTTGTCGTGTGTAGTGTCCTTTAATTTTGTTATGAGCATTTTTTAACCATATTGATGGGAAAAAACAATAAAATGACCGAAAATGATGTGCAGATGGTTTGGGTGGAAAAACAAGTCATCAAGTGTTGGTTTGTATCTTTTGTGCGTTGTCGTGTCAAATAACATAAACTTTTAACCGTTGTATTTTTGAGCCGTATTGATGAGAAACAACAACAAAATGACTGAAAATTATTTGCAAAAGATTTGGGTGAAAAATGTACTTATCTTCGGTTAGTTTCATTTTTGACAGGTTTTCGTATTTAGGGTCCTATACTTTTGTTCTGAGCATTTTTTAACCATATTGATGAGAAACAATAATAAAATGACCGAAAATGATGTGCCTATGGTTTGGGTGCAAAAACAACTCATCATGTGTTGTTTTGTAACTTTCACAAGTTTTCGTGTGAAATGACCTAAACTTTTGACGACTATATTTTTGAACCGTATCGATCGGAAACAAAAACAAAATGACCGAAAATTATCTGTAAATAATTTGGGTGAAAAATGTAGTTATCTTGTGTTGTTTTCTATTGTTGGCAGGTTTTCGAGTGTAGGGTCCTATACTTTTGTTCTGATAATTTTTTAACGATATTTATGGGAAACAACAATAAAATGACAGAAAATGATGTGCCAATGGTTTGGGTGCAAAAACAAGTCATCAAGTGTTGGTTTGGAACCTTTGTGAGTTTTCGTGCCAAATGACTTCAACTTTTAACTATTATGTTTTTGAGCCGTATTGATTGAAAACAACAACAAAATGATCGAAAATTATATGTAAAAGATTTTGGTGAAAAATGTAGCTATCTTGGGTTGATTTCCATTTTTGGCAGGTTGTCGTGTTTAGGGTCCTTTACATTTGTTATGAGCACTTTTTAACCATATTGATGGGATAAAATAATAAAATGACCAAAAATGATGTGCAGACGGTTTGGGTGCAAAAACAAGTCATCGAGTGTTAGTTTGTAACTTTTGTGTGTTATCGTGTCAAATGACATAAACTATTGACCGTTGTATTTTCGAGCTGTATTAATGAAACAACAACAAAATGACTGAAAATTATGTGCAAAAGATTTGAGTGAAAAATGTACTTATCTTCGGTTGGTTTCATTTTTGGCGGGTCTTCGTATTTAGGATCCTTAACTTTTGTTCTAAGCGTTTTTTAACCATAGTGATGGGAAACAACAATAAAACGACAAAAAATGATGTGCAGATGGGTTGGGTGCAAAACAAGTCATCATGTGTTGGTTTGTAACTTTCGCGAGTTTTCCTGTCAAATGACGTAAACTTTTGACCATTATATTTTTGAGTCGCATCGATGGGAAACAACAACAAAATGACTGAAAATTATGTTCAAAAAATTTGGGTGAAAAATGTAGTTATCTTGTGTTGTTTTCCATTTTTGGCAGGTTTTCTGGTTTAGGGTTCAATACTTTTATTCTGAGCATTTTTTAACCATATTGATGGGAAATAACAATAAAATGACCGAAAATGATGCGTAGATGGTTTGGCTGCAAAAACAAGTCATCATGTGTTGGTTTGTATCTTTCGCGAGTTTTCCTGTCAAATGACCTAAACTTTTGACCGTTACATTTTTGAGCCTTGTCGATGGCAAACAACAACAAAATGACTGAAAATTATGTGCAAAACATTTGGGTGAAAAATGTAGTTATCTTATGTTGGTTTCTATTTTTGGCAGGTTTTCGTGATTAGGGTCCTGTAGTTTTGTTCTGAGCATTTTTTAACTTTATTGAAGGGAAATAACTATAAAATGACCGCAAAATGATATGTCAATGGTTTGATTACAAAAACAAGTAATCAAGTATTGGTTGGTAACTTTTACGAGTTTTCGTGTCAAATGACTTAAACTTTTAACTGTTTTATTTTTTAGCCGCATTGTTAGAAAACAACAACAATATTACCGAAAATTATGTTCAAAAGATTTGGGTGAAAAATATAGTTATGTTGAGTTGATTTCATTTTTAGCACATTTTAGTGTTTAGGGTCCCATACCTTTGTTCTCATCATTTTTTAACCATAATGATGGGAAACAACAATAAAATGACCGAAAATGATGTGTCGAAGGTTTGGGTGCAAAAACAAGTCATCAAGTGTTGGTTTGTAACTTTTGCAAGTTTTCGTGCCGAATGACTTAAACTTTTAACAATTATATTTTTGAGCCGTATTGAAGGGAAGAAACAACAAAATGATAGAAACTTATGTGCAAAAGATTTGGGTGAAAAATGTAGATATCTTTTATTGGTTTCCATTTTTGATAGTTATTCGTGTTTAGGGTCCTGTACTTTTGTTCTGAGCATTTTTTAAACATATTGATGGAGAACAACAATAAAATAACCGAAAATAATGTGCAGATGGTTTGGGTGCAAAAATAAGTTATCTTGTTTTGGTTTGTAAGTTTCGCGAGTTTTATTGGCAAATGACTTAAACTTTTAACTGTAATTTTCTTGAACCGCATTGTTGGGAAACAACAACAATATGATCGAAAATTATGTGCAAAATATTTGGGTGGAAAATGTAGTTATCTTGTGTTATTTTCCTTTTTTGGCAGTTTTCGGGTTTAGGGTCCTGTACTTTTGTTCTAAGCATTTTTTAACCATATTGATGAGAAACAACAATAAAATGACCAAAAATAATGTGCAGATGGTGTGGATGCAAAAACAAGTCATCATGTGTTTGTTAGTAACATTTGCTAGTTTTCGTGTTAAATGACCTAAACTTTTGACGATTATAGTTTTGAGCCGTATTGATGGGAAACAACAACAAAATAACCGAAAATTATGTGGAAAAGATTTGGGTGAAAAATGTAGTTATCTTGTGTTAGTTTTCATTTATGGCAGGTTTTCGTGATTAAGGTCCTGTACTTTTGTTCTAAGCATTTTTTAACTATATTGATGGGAACCAACAATAAAGTGACCGAAATATAATATGCCAATGGTTTGGGTACAAAAACAAGTAATCTAGTATTCGTATGTAACTTTTGCGAGTTTTCGTGCCAAATGACTTAAACTTTTACCTGTTTTGTTTTTGAGCCGCATTGTTGGGAATCAACAACAATATGACGGAAAGTTATGTTCAAAAGATTTGGATTAAAAATGTAGTTATCTTGGGTTGGTTTCATTTTTCGCACGTTTTAGTATTTAGGGTACTCTACCTTTGTTCTTAGCATTTTTTAACCATACTGATGGGAAACAACAATAAAATGACCGAAAATGATGTGTCGAAAGTTTGGGTGCAAAAACAAGTCATTAAGTGTTGGTTTGTAACTTTTGCGAGTTTTCGCACCAAATTTCTTAAACTTTTAGCAATTATATTTTTGAGCCGTATTGAAGGGAAGAAACAATAAAATGACCGAAACTTATGTACAAAAGATTTGAGTGAAAAATGTAGTTATCTTGTATTGGTTTCCATTTTTGATAGTTATTCGTGTTTAGGGTCATGTACCTTTGTTCTGAGCATTTTTTAACCATCTTCATGGGAGACAACAATAAAATGACCAAAAGTAATGTGCGGATGGTTTGGGTGCAAAAACAAGTTATCATGTGTTGGTTTGTAACTTTTGTGAGTTTTCGTGCCAAATGACTTAAATTTTTAACCATTATATTTTTGAGCCGTATTGAAGGGAACAAACAACAAAACGACTGAAAATTATGTGCAAAAGATTTGGGTGAAAAATATAGTTATCTTGTGTTGGTTTCCATTTTTGGTAGGTATTCGTGCTTAGGGTCCTGTACTTTTGTTCTGAGCATTGTTTAAACATATTGATGGGAAACAACAATAAAATGACCGAAAATGATGTGTAGATGGTTTGGGTGCAAAAATAAGTCATCCTGTGTTCATTTGTAAGTTTCGCGAGTTTTCGTGGTAAATAACTTAAACTTTTAACCATTATATTTTTGAGCCTTATTGAAGGGAACAAACAACAAAATGATCGAAAATTATGTGCAAAAGATTTGGGTAAAAAATGTAGTTATCTTGTGTCGGTTTATATTTTTGGCTGGTTTTCGTGTTTACGATCTTATACTTTTGTTCTGAGCATTTTTTAACCCTATTGATAGGAAACAACAATAAAATGACCAAAAATATTGTGCGGATGGTTTGGGTACAAAAACAAGTCATCATGTGTTGGTTTGTAAGTTTTGTGAGTTTTTGAGCCGTATTGATGGGAAACAACAATAAAATGACCGAAAAAATGATGTGCTGATGGTTTGGGTACAAAAACAAGTAATCAAGTATTGGTTTGGATCTTTTACGAGTTTTCGTGCCAAATGACTTAAACTTTTAACTGTTATGTTTTTGAGCTGTATTGATGGGAAACAACAACAAAATGATCGAAATTATATGTAAAAGATTTCGGTGAAAAATATAGTTATCTTGGGTTGGTTTACATTTTTGGCAGGTTGTCGTGTTTAAGGTCCTTTACTTTTGTTATGAGCATTTTTTAACCATATTGATGGGAAACAACGATAAAATGACAGAAAATGATGTGCAGATGGTTTGGGTGCAAAAACAAGTCATCATATGTTGGTTTGTAACTTTCGCGAGTTTTCCTGTCAAATGACCTAAATTTTTTACCATTATATTTTTGAGCCGTATCGATGGAAACAACAACAAAATGACCAAAAATTTTGTGCAAAAGATATGGGTGAAAAATGTAGTTATCTTTTGTTAGATTCCATTTTTGGCAGGTTTTCTTGTTTAGGGTCCTGTACTTTTGTTCTAAGCATGTTTTAACTATATTGATGGAAAACAATAATAAAATGATCGAATAATGATGTGCCGATGGTTTGGGTAGAAAAACAAGTAATCAAGTATTGGTTTGGATCTTTTGCGAGTTTTCATGCCAAATGACATAAACTTTTAACTGTTATGTTTTTGAGCCGTATTGATGGGAAACAACAACAAAATGATCGAAAATTATATGTAAAAGATTTCGGTGAAAAATGTAGTTATCCTGTGTTGGTTTCCATTTTTGGCAGGTTATCGTGTTTAGGGTCCTTTACTTTTGTTATGAGAATTTTTTAACCATATTGATGGGAAACAACAATAAAATGACAGAAAATGATGTGCAGATGGTTTGGGTGCAAAAACAAGTCATCATGTGTTGGTTTGTAACTTTCGCGAGTTTTCGTGTCAAATGACCTAAATTTTTTACCATTATATTTTTGAGCCGTATCGATGGAAACAACAACAAAATGACCGAAAATTTTGTGCAAAAGATTTGGGTGAAAAATGTAGTTATCTTTTGTTGGATTCCATTTTTGGCAGGTTTTCTTGTTTTGGGTCCTGTACTTTTGTTCTAAGCATTTTTTAACTATATTGATGGGAAACAACAATAAAATGACCAAAAAATGATGTGTCGATGGTTTGGGTACAAAAACAAGTAATCAAGTATTGGCTTGGATCTTTTGTGAGTTTTTTGCCAAATGACTTAAACTTTTAACTGTTTTGTTTTTGAGCCGCATTGTTGGGAATCAACAACAATATGACGGAAAGTTATGTGCAAAAGATTTGGGTGAAAAATGTAGTTATCTGGGGTTGGTTTCATTTTTTGCACGTTTTAGTATTTAGGGTCCTCTACCTTTGTTTTGAGCATTTTTTAACCATGATGATGGTAAACAACAATAAAATGATCGAAAATGATGTGTCGAAGGTTTGGGTGCAAAAACAAGTTATCAAGTGTTGGTTTGTAACTTTTACGAGTTTTTGAGCCGTATTGATGGAAAACAACAATAAAATGACCGAAAATGATGTGCTCATGGTTTGGGTGCAAAAACAAGTCATCAAGTTTTGGTTTGTAACTTTTGCGAGTTTTCGTGCAAAATAACTTAAACTTTTAACAATTATATTTTTGAGCCGTATTGATGGGAAACAACAACAAAATGACCGAAAATTATGTGCAAAAGATTTGGTTGAAAAATGTAGTTATCTTGGGTTGATTTCTATATGTGGCAGGTTTTCGTGTTTAGGGTCTTATACTTTTCTTCTGAGCATTTTTTAACCATATTGATCGGAAACAACAATAAAATGACCGAAAATGATGTGTGGATGGTTTGGGTGCAAAAACAAGTCATCATGTGTTGGTTTGTAACTTTTATGAGTTGTCGTGCCGAATGACTGAAACTTTTGACTATTATATTTTTGAGTCGTATTGATGGAAAACAACAACAAAATGACCGAAAATTATATGCAAAAGATTTGGATGAAAAATGTTGTTGTCTTGGGTTGGTTTCCTTTTTGGTTGGTTTTCGTGTTTAGGGTCATGTACCTTAGTTCTTAGCATTTGTTAACTATATTTATGGGAAACAACAATAAAATGACCGAAAATGGTGTGCCGATGGTTTGGGTACAAAAATAAGTCATCAAGTATTGGTTTGTAACTTTTGCGAGTTTTCGTGCCAAATGACTTAAACTTTTAACTGTTTTGTTTTTGAGCCGCATTGTTGGGAAACAAAAACAATATGACCGAAAATTATGTTCAAAAGATTTGGGTAAAAAATGTAGTTATCTTGGGTTTGTTTCATTTTTAGCACGTTTTAGTGTTTAGGGTCCTCTACCCTTGTTCTGAGCATTTTTTAACCATATTTATTGGTAACAATAATAAAATGACCGAAAATGATGTGTTGATTGTATGGGTGCAAAAACAAGTAATCATGTGTTGGTCTGTAACTTTTGCGAGTTTTCGTGCCACATGACTTAATTTTGTGTACCCTTGTCTTCCTAATGAGCAAGTTGGGAATTGGGAATCCGTAGACATACCTGTGGTGTTTACACGTGATGAAATGTAATATTTTAAGAAAACAAACTTTGGTTTGGTTTTGAACAATGTTTTTATTGTGCGATGCTTTCTCTTAGCGATAACAATGGTTTAGTTTTAATGAAATGATGTGTTTTCATTCATTTTTGGTCTTTTCTATTGATATTTGTAAAATTGAATAATGCTGATATGACGATGCTTGTTTTGAAAATAATCATTCCAATATTTCATATCCAAATTTCACGGACCCTGATGATAACATGGAAAATGATGAATATGAGGAAAACTGTGAACCCCCCTCCCCGAAATTGTTGAGATTAGTAAAACAAGAAGGCTGAGAAATAAAACCTCACCAAGAAGAGGTTGAATTGATAAATCTGGGAGATGACAGGGAAGAAAAAATGGTTAAAATCAGAGGTGATTTGTTTCCTGAAATGAGGCAACAACTATATGCTCTTTTGAAAGAATTCAAAGATAATTTTGCCTGGTCTTATAAATATATGCCTAGTCTAGACCCCAAAATTGTACAACACCGATTACCACTTAAACCAGAGTGTCATCCCATTAAGCAAAGGTTGAGAAGAATGAAGCCGGAGGTGTCATTGAAAATAAAAGAAGAGGTTGAAAAGCAGTTTAATGCAGGATTCTTAGCTATGGCGCAGTACCCTCAATGGGTAGCTAATGTTGTTCCTGTTCCGAAGAAAGATGGGAACGATCAAATGTGTGTGGATTACAGAGATCTAAATAGGGCCAGCCTTAAAGATGATTTTCCACTACCACATATCGACACATTAGTGGACAACATTGCTACATCGTGACTATACTTATTCATGGATGGATTCTCCATATATAAGCAGATTAAAATGGCACCTGAAGATATGGAGAAAACTACTTTCATCACTCTATGGGGCATATTCTGTTACAAAGTTATGTCTTTTGGGTTGAAAAATGCTAGTGCAACCTATCAAAGGGCAATGGTGACTCTTTTTCATGATATGATGAACAAAGTTGATGATCTGATAGCTAAATCTGCATCTGAAGAAAAGCACCTTGTTAATCTGAAAATGTTGTTTGAGAGGTTGAGAAATATAAAAACACAAATTGAATTCGTCTAAGTGTACCTTTGGGGTGAAGTTTGGAAAACTCCTGGGATTCATTGTTAGTCAAAGAGGAATAGAAGTGGATTCAGACAAAGTACATGCTATTCTTGAGATGCCACATCCCTACACTAAAAAACAAGTTTGAGGTTTTCTGGAAAGATTGAATTACATTGCTAAATTTATTTCCTAGCTAACCGCCACTTGTGAGCCGATTTTCAAACTGTTACGAAAGAATCAAGTGGTAGAATGGAATGAAGACTATCAGAATGCTTTTGATAAAATCAAAGAATATTTGAAATAGCCTCTAATACTGCGTCCGCTGGTTCCTGGAAGGCCTCTTATTCTCTATCTGACAGTATTAGACAGATAGATGGGTTGTGTATTGGGTCAGCATGATGAAACGAGAAAGAAAGAACTTGCCATATATTACTTAAGCAAAAAGTTTACTGATTGTGAGTAGAGATATTCCTCATTGGAAAAAACCTGTTATGCCTTAGCTTGGACAGCACATCGTTTGAGACAGTATATGCTTAGTCACTCAACATGGTTAGTATCTAAAATGGACCCGATCAAGTACATTATTTAGAAGCCTGCTCTAACTGGAAGAATATTATGGAATCAAGTTATGCGTAAAAATTTTTAACTGTGTCAGAGTTAACTGGTAAAGGTAACTCTTCCCCATCCATCCTTGTGAGAACTAGTGCTCCTTCGGAGAAAACTTTCTTTACCACATATGGACCCTCATAGTTAGGCATCCATTTACCACAATGATCCTTTTGAACAGATATGATCTTTTTAACCACCAGATCTTCTTCACAAAACTCTCGCAAACGAACTTTTTTGTCAAATAATGCCTTTTTCATTCTTCTTTGATACAATTGTCAATGGCACACAACGAATAACCTCTTCTCATCAATGAAACTAAATTGATCATATCTTGCTTGGACCCACTCAGCTTCTTCCAACTTGGTTTCCATCAATACTTTGAGAGAAGGTATTTCAACCTCAAATGGTAATACTGCTTCCATTCCATATACAAGTGAGAAAGGCGTTGCTCCTGTTGATGTTCTTACCGAAGTGCGATAACCATGCAAAACAAACGGTAACATCTCATGCCAATCTTTATATGTTACTACCATTATATTTTTGCCACCACTTTTCTGGTCACATTAGCATAAGAAGCAGCTTCAACCCACTTTGTAAAGTAATCTATGGCTACCAATATGGATCAATGTCCATTTGATGCTTTTGGTTCAATAGCACCAATGACATCTATATCCCATATGGAGAAAGGCCATGACGCAGATAAAACACATGACATTTATGACAATTTCTCACATGCAGACAACAATCATTTTCCATAGTCATCCAGAAATAACTAGCCCTTAGTATCTTCCTAGCCATAGAATGTCCATTCATATATGTTTTGAAGGTTCCTTCATGTATTTCTTGCAATATCAACTCTGCCTCTTTTGAATCCACACATCGGAGTAGCATCATATTATGATTTCGTTTATACAACACATCTCATTCAACACGAAACAGAGGTTAACCTTCTTAACATTCTTTTATCATTCTCTGTTGAGGTATCGCTTAATATCGAAATACCGCGGTTTACCATCCACTTCTTCTTCTATGAAATGATAGTACATTGGATTTTCATAGCTTTGCATTTTAATCATTGGCAATTCCTCCTCTTGACTAACCTCAAACATGGATGACAAAGTAGCGAGAGCATAAGCTAACTAATTATCTTCTCTTGAAATATGATGAAACTCTGTATCTTCAAAATTTTCAATCATTCCTTTGATATATGCTTTGTAAGGAATCAATTTGTGATTTCGAGTTTCCCATTCTCCTTTTACTTGATGAATAACTAGTGTTGAATCACCATATACATTGAAGCGCTCTACTTTCAATTCTATGGCTGCTCAAATCCCCATAACACAGGCTTCGTATTCTGCTATATTATTTGTGCAATCAAAACATAATCTTACAGTCATTGGTATATATTGTTTTTCCGGGGAAATAAGCACTGCCCCTATACCATGTCCTAATCCATTAGAGGATCCGTCAAAGAATAAAGTTCATTTTCTCTCATCATCCGTACTTTCTTCCATGGCAAATAGGGTGATAATATCTTCATCTGAGAACTCAGGTTGCATAAGTTGATAATCATTTATGGGTTGATGAGCTAAAAATTCTGCCAAAGCACTGCCTTTATTAGCTTTTTGCGTGACATACAAAATATCAAACTCTGATAATAACATCTGCCAACGAGCTATTCTTCTAGTCAAAGCAGGCTTTTCAAAAATATACTTGATTGGATCCATTTTAGATATTAACCATGTCATATGACTTAGCATATATTGTCTCAAACGATTCGTTGTCCAAGCCAATACACAACAGCTTTTCTCTAATGCGGAATATCTTTGTTCACAATCAGTAAATTTCTTGCTCAAATAATATATGGCATGCTCTTTCTTTCCCGTTTCATCATGTTGTCCCAAAACACAACCCATTTGTCACGACCTCGTCGACGATGACTGATGGCGATCCGAAAGAGAAATTAAAAAGATAGTGAAAAGAAAGAGATAGAGTCGCCACCATAGTTTATTATGAAAAAATATGGAAAACCAAGAAAAGAATAAGGAAAGGTCTACGAACTAGAGATGAGCTCGGGAGTCGGTTACGTGTGGAGAAGGTATTAGCACCTCACAGCGCCTGTCCTAAGACAGTACCTTTAATCAAATGAGCAAGATCAAATGTGGTTTTAAAAATGTTTATTTTTCCCAAAAAAAATATAAGTAAAATGCAATTAAAAACAAAATTATAATTTTGAAATTAAAGGACCCGACAAGGATTGACCTTGCTCCTACGTATCAACATCCTTAATGGTTGAAGAATCAAGGAATACGTAGTTCTAAATGATAGATGAGTTGTTTTGAGAATTTAATATTTTTTTTTTGTTTCAAAATTTTGTATTTTTTATATTTTTAGAAATTGATTTTAATATGGATGTCATAGACGCGTTTGGCCTTTTGATAATCCAAACAAATTAAAACTTATCGAATTAAATCTCATGACATGAACGACCATTTAAGAATTCAAATCAAGAATGGTTATTTAGAAAAAAGAATCTCGCATGACGCGTATGGCCATTTAGATATCTTAGTTGAATTTTATTTTTAAATGAAATACTAAGAAAAAATATTTAACTTTAATATATAGAATGTAAAATCTATTAGAAATATAGGAAAAGTAAAAGAAAATTAGTTTTAAATGAAAAAACAAACAAAAAAAAAATTAAAGTATTAAATTTAAAGTGAAAAAGGAACACACACAACACGTCACTCTTTTTTTCATTAAGTATTAACTTTCCAATTTAAAGAAAAGAAATGTGAATTGCCTTATGTCACTGACGCTCCTTGCATCTTTTAATTCAATAACATTCCACTTTTTCACATTTCACTTGCTATATGTGTTTTATTATTATTGAAATTGGGCTAGGCCCACACCTTTTATTACATTTCTATATACCCTAATTTGTGTTAAGATTGAGAAAGAAGATGAGAGAGCAGTCATGCCTCTCTTTGTAGGTGTCTATAAGCTTAATACACATGATGTTCTTGGTAATGCTTCCCGGTCGCAACAGAGAAATGGCTCGTGATGGCTAATGGTGGATTGGGAGTTTGGATGGCTACAGAAATGCTTGAGTAATGGTTAAGGACTTGTGTCAAAGGTTAATGACGACGAGGATAAAGAAAAGTGACGATTCAGTAGAGCACGACAAGGGTGGAGAACTGCGGAGGAAGTGGTGGTTCACATCTTGACAACGGCAAAGAGAATTATTTATGCCTTGAAATTTTTTTTTTTATTTTTGGTACAGGTTTGAAGATTCTGAATCAAATTGGAATTGACTCTGGATTTCGATTTGGCTAAATTTTGATTGAAATTGATATTTCTTTTTCGGTGAAGGGCTAAGGCTTTCAAAGGTTTAAGAATATGTAGACGGAAAAGCATCATAAGTTGACTTGAGTCTATTCATTACTTGTGACTATTATATGACAACAGAGAAACTGGTGCAAAGTTTTGACATGAGATACATGCAAAGAAACACACTACACCTTATTCACTCTTAACTTCACGTTGCCAATTTTATTCATGACATCATCTCCCGCGTCAATATCTTTTTCCTTCATGCCGAACCTAAATAAAACATTTTACCTACTTCTCATCCATTAATTTTCACCTGCATCAATTCTTTATTTCATACATTGCCGAATCACCTACTCTAACGTTGCCTAATCACTAAATCACACGTTGCATACCCAAATTTCTCGTTTCACATACTATCTCACTGATCTAAACACTGAAGCTTAAATATAGCGTATTCTTTTTATCATGCTCAGTACAACAAATTAAAAAAATAATAGAGCAGAAATATGTCACATACATAAGAACAACATTCCAAATGAAACAGAAAACAAAACACAAGGTTCATCAGAGACATTTCAGTGCAATATTCATGCTACTTGACAGAGAAACATTATATAGAGTCACTGAAGAAGATGATCAGTGCACTTCTCTGAATTTTCCAACAATGAGTTTCGACTTTTGATTCATGATGAAGATGATTTATAAACAGCAAAATATCACAGATCAATTAATCAAACTTTTAAACCGAACAAAAATGCTTCTATAAATGGTGAACAATGCAACCAAAGAATTTAACTACTGTAAATCTCAGTTTCAATGCATACAACTCCAAATCATGAATTAATTTAGTGAAAATGTTTCAATTCTACTCACTTGTTGAAGCGTGGACCTCCAATAAAGCGTTCTTCGACCACTGGTGAACTCTTCTTCTTCTCCGGCAAGCTCTTCTTCTCCTCCGATGACGTTTCGTTTTCTCCAATGAGCTTCCACGTTTTCCTCACCACACCGAACTCTCTCTTTCTCTCTGGACCTCTCCTCAGTAGTACTCCTTCCCCAATTCTCTCCCTCACAAATACTTCTTAATTTCAGAATTCAAAAACCCCTCCTCCTGAGTTGTGCTTTGCAGTGCTTTATATAGAAATTAAAAAATGGCGCTTCCAGTTCAACCAAAACGGAGTCGTTTTTATTAGTCAGGAAGAGGAATCAAAACACTGCCTTCTCAAGCTTAAAACGGTAAGGCAAATGAAAAAAAAAATGAATAATATTATGAGCAATAAGAGTGTGCCACATGGCCACTTTTTTTCCTTACTTTTTCTTTCTTTCTTTCATGCCTCGTTTCTAACGTGTCATTCTCCCTTTTTTTTATATTATTTTCTTTTATTATTACTATTATTATTTCTATTTTTTTCTTTATTGATTTGAT
>Ga0123340_1002766_pt1 | contig 16062 bp, 10 predicted proteins | sample SirMexnodulemix_FD_89961 | JGI IMG/M metagenome (GOLD analysis project Ga0123340, IMG submission 89961) | Root nodule microbial communities of legume samples collected from Mexico - Siratro Mexico nodule mix | ecosystem: Host-associated > Plants > Roots > Nodule | place: Mexico: Nepantla... | reverse complement strand
TTTTCGTTTTTTTTTTTAAATTCTCTGCTCAAAATGACATTTATTGTGATTAAACATTTCAATTTTTTTATATAATTAAATTACTTCTTAATATTTTTTCATCCAAAGTACTGGTAATTTATTTATTTTTAAATAACAAATAAATAATAAAGCAGACTTAATTCTTTGAAGTGGATCTTGAGAATAAAGTATGCCATTAAGTTATTGGTTGAAATAGTAAAAAAATACATACTCACTATTTTTCTTTAATAAAACTAAACAGTTACCTTGTTTTTATTTATATTCATTTTTGTAACGAGTTATTATGTGTATTATTTATAAATAATTATCTATAATGCAAAATATTTTGAAAAAAGTCTTTATACATACTATTATATCATACAATAAATAAGTAAAAAAATTAATGAAAAACTTATGCGGATCACATGATTTTATTTTCAAAACACATTCTAACAAGTTAACAAATTTAGTGTTTAGAAAACATATTTTATCTTAATTTTTAAATAATATAAATAACACGGGACCATTGTAATAATGTAGGAAAACACTCGAAAAAAGGAAAACAATTAGATACATTTTCAAAAGTTAAAATAAACTTATTATTATTTGATTTTGGATTTGGTAGACAATAAAGACACAAAGTGTAGGGTGACAAAAAAAAAGAAAAATTATACGACCATGAAAATCTATGTAAGAAATCCTTAACCACTTGTACTAGCCTGCATTGACTAAACTTTTATAAAAAAAGCTCACCCACTTAACTTTTTCAAATAACTAACATTAATTTCAAAGTTAATTTTAGCTTTTAAGAGGGAATATTAACCCATTTTTTCTCTTATTTTCTCTTCCTGTTTATTAAGAAGTTTATTCAATTGAAACTTAAACACATACTATGTAAACACTTGTGTATAAGTTGTTTCCTTACCTGAGAAGAAAATAAGATTGATTTGTTTTCACAAAATTGAAAGTTAGGATACAAAGCCTTAATTAGTTAGGGATACTACTAATTAAGGAATTAAACTAGTCCATTAAGTTAAGGACACAAAGCCTTAAGATTTTCAATTAAGGCTTTTGTATCAAATTTGAAGACAAAATAGTGACAAAAGTTGTTCACAAAGAATGTGGAGTTAGGACATTATATCTTTTTCTCAAACTTTTGTTCCTAATATGGGATGATCATATGATGTAATAAATTTTATATGTAAAAAATAAAGTAGTAGTTGAAGTAGTAAAATTTCACTATGATTTGAATCATAATAAAAAAAAAGAAATGGCTAAAGTTGTAAAAGCAAATTGAAAAAAATAAATAAATATAAAATATCTAAAGAATGTTTATCCTTCTTACTTGGGCACCCAAAATTGGGAGTGGAAAATGGGTGCAACAACGGCCATTGGCGCACTCTCTCTTCTTCACTGTTTCTCCAAATCTCACACACTCTCTCTTCCATCCTTCCGCACTCTCCCTCGCCTCACATGCTGCTTCTCTTCCTCCATCGATTTCAACATCTCCTTCGCTCCCCCTAAGCCCAAGCCCAAGCCCAAGCCCAACCTCGACCCCGAGCCCGACCTCTCCAATGAGTCCGATGGGCCGCTTCTTATCCCGTGGATCGTCCGAGGCGAGGACGGTAACCTCAGGCTCCAATCCGAACCTCCCCCGAGCCTCCTCAAGGCCATCGCCACAGCTCAAACCGGAACTAAAAAGGACAGCAACCAAACCAAACCAACCGCCGCCACCACCAAACCTAAAAAGATTCGCGCGACGGCGCCGCCGCAGCATTCCAAGGCGGCGCGGCGGTTCTACAACCAAAACATCAAGGAGGCCTCCGGCGCGCGCCTAAGCAAGGTCCTCGCCGCCTCCGGAGGTGAGTTCGTTACGGAATTTGTTGACGCCGTTGCTAGTTAGTGTCGGCGGTTATGGAGTGAGTTATTGTGAATGTTTTCAGTTGCGTCGAGGAGAAGCTGCGAGGAGCTTATCTTTGAAGGGAAAGTTACGGTGAATGGTTCCGTCTGTAATACGCCTCAGGTTTGGTTTGGTTTGGTTTGTTTCGTTCAGTGATTTCGTTTTCTCTGAATTATGTGAATTTGGAGGTTTTTATTGGTGTGTGTGTAGACTAGAGTTGATCCTGCGAAGGATGTTATCTATGTGAATGGGAACCGGCTTCCCAAGAGGCAACCTCAGAAGGTTTATTTGGCCTTGAACAAACCGAAAGGGTATGTTGAGCGTTATGGTTTGTGAGGTTTCATTTTTCCATAAATACTCATAAGAAAACTGATTTCTTTCTTGTAAGCTAATATCATCTTAAGTACTTACAGCTTTCTGAGAACTTAAGATAAGAATTTTATACAAGTTAAGTGTATAAATTGATTTTAGCTTGCTGGAGAAATTTAGTTCATTTAAGGATTTATGGGAAAACTTGCCCAAACACTACCTATAAATGTATGCCTACTTTGCACGAAGTGAATTTGTAGGTGATGCGAATGCTATTGCGTTTCCACAGGTATATATGTTCGTCTGGGGAGAATGAGTCTAAATCTGTGATAGGTTTATTTGATGATTTCTTGAAGACTTGGGTACGTGGCACTTTGAGCTTTAATAATTTGTATTTGATTGATAGTATATTTGTATTTTGAACTCTTTTGATCTTAAATAGTTATGTTCGGGCATTGGATAACTCTTTTTGAGATGATATATCATTTTCCAGGGTAAAAAGCATCCGGGGGTACCCACACCACGGTTATTTACTGTAGGGCGCCTTGATGTTGCTACTACTGGGCTAATTATTGTGACAAATGATGGTATGTGATTTGCTGTGAAAGCGGTTTTATTTCGATTCTGTTGTTAAATTATGTCTTATAAAAGGACAGTTCATCTAATAATTTATGCAATGATGCTTGTTTACAGGGGATTTTGCTCAAAAGCTTTCACATCCTTCGTCTAATTTATCAAAAGAGTGAGTAAATGAGTTTGGTTTGTGTCTCTGTGTGTGTTCTCAATGAAAAGATTTATGCTTCTCTAATGTTTCTTGTGGGGAATACATTGTGTACAGGAAGTTTGGTTCAAATGATTTTGATGCTGTGCGTTTCATAGTGTTTAACTGTTTACTTTTGCACTCAATGCTTGAAAATGAATAGGTTCTCCCTGTCCCATAGCAATCATTTCATAATCTAACACTTTATTGTATAATTTAATGTATGGTTTATGTTATTCTTTTGGTGTTTGCATTTCTAGGACCAACTGACCAAAAAAGTCCTTCATTCAAATAAATTCCCACATTCTCTGAAACATCTCATTTGTTTATCAGATACATTGCAACAATCAATGGTTTAATTCACAAGAGGCACTTAATAGCCATAAGCGAGGGAACAACCATTGAGGGTGTCCATTGTGTACCAGATGCTGTGGAGTTACTTCCACGTCAGGCAGATATGCAAAAAGCTCGTATTCGCATTGTGGTAATTATCTTTTGGTCTGCCACATCAGTTACATAGTGTCTCAATCTCAATCTATTTGTGAAAAGGTTGATGAAGTTGCCCTTTTTATGCAAATTATAGTGTTGTAGGCTATGGTATAGCATAGTATGGAACTATTGAGTGCTATAATGCTAGTTTTGGTTATTCTGGGAGAATGAGGAAACATAACTTGATTTATCTAATGTGACAAAATAAATTATAAAAACTTTGGGCACAGGAACTCTCAGATGAAGAACTTTAGCATATTAATGACAAATCTTGTTTCCCTTCTATGTTTCTGAGTGTTCAATAGTATTTTGAAATGTGAATTTGTACGTGTAACATGGGAGTATTGGTATAGATTTAAGCAATAAAGCAGGATTTGAATCCTCACCATCTCAAAATGGATTTATTTTAGTCTGTTGAATTTTCACCTTCTACTTTATAGACCATGTGAGTTTTCTGATCATGAATAGAAGACCTAGCTGACGTTTCTTTGCTTCAATTAATTTGTGTTCTCATAGGTTCATGACGGGAGGAAACATGAAGTTCGTGAACTTGTCAAAAGTGCTGGACTTGAGGTTAGCTTAAATCATACACATGCTGGTTAACTTTCCCCAGAAGGCCAAAAAATTACTAAATGCTTAGGAATATTCAGTATGAGAAAATCATGAAATTTAGTGAATCCAATTACAGTCAAACTGGTCATTGTTTAGATTTTTTAGGAGTTTATTTAATTTTGTTAATTGTGAGTGGCATAACTGGTATAGACGATTAAATATACAGTGATGCTATTATATTTTTTCATGAGTATTGTCCACTGCTGATGTACGATCTGGCTACTTCACATATTGTTGAAATTGTTATATCTTCAACTCAGTATCATGCTTTCAGAGGAAGCACATATACCAGGTGGACTCTCATAACTAGATAGAACTTTAATGATTTGGGTTTTGATAATTTATCTCAGTAGAAAATGGAATAATTCTGACCATAATTAAATGATACTGTGTTATCTGACATTATTTCTGTTTTGTAATGTTGAGTAAACTCTTGTTATGTGATCTTATTTTATTTTAAAATCCATCAAAAAAGTCAGACCAAATCAAAGATTTTTGGTACGGCTGGCACTTATCACTCCCCCTCCTTGTCTTATCTGCTTGTGTTTATGGGGTTTCAGCTTACGGGCATTTTAACTATGGAAAGTTTCCATGTATGATATAGATTAGTAACATTCTAAACGTTTTTTCTTTTTTCTCCTTCAGGTAAATGACTAACTACATGCATTGGTTTCTTATTTCAGATTCATTCGTTAAAGCGAGTACGCATTGGTGGGTTTAGACTTCCACCAGACCTTGGGTAATTGTCATGCATCCAATTTTCCTTAGTTCTTGAAGTAGTCTTTATTTTGGACCCAATCAATTGAATTCACTGCTAGGTGAGTTAAAACATTTTTCTTCTGTTTCATTTCAGGTTAGGAAAGTATATCGAGTTAAATCCAACGAACCTTAACGCATTGGGGTGGAAGAGTTAACAAATGTGCTTCTTGATTATTGGAGTTAAAAAATATTTCTCGGGCTTATTCAGATTGGAACAGCTCTGATGCCATCGTGTTTGTCAGCATTACTTGTTTGATTTGAGCTGTTGAATTCTGATACCTGGTGAACTGATTGGGAGATTATTTTGAGCAGTTACAGCGCTCACTGTGCAGTATTTGATGTGAAGCCAATATGCTCTCGCAATCAACATATCTGCATGGTGTAGAAGAACTGTGAGAAGATTTCAAAATAGTGTGCTTAGAAGAGATAAGAGCTTTTCCTATGAACGTGAAGCCCAGCGACTGGTGATATCTTTATTGAAAATCTTTGTAAACGGTGATCAATTGTCTATAAAAATGACAATTTTAACCTAGAAGCGGCCTTTTCAAATTAGAGTACATATTTTGATTGCTTGGACTCTAATTTGGGAAAAAAGATATTGAAAATAGTGTTTGATTACAAGGAAATTTAAAATGCACGAGGAAAATAATTTCTGTAATGTAGTCCTATTTGCTATATACGCACTCGCGCTCAGTTTTATTCCGTGCGTTTTCATTACTTTGAAAGTATTTAAAATTGAGTTCAGTAATCAAACATATAGTACTGGAATTATAATATTTAGCAACCTTTCCGTTGAAGGTATAATTAACCCACATTGCCCCACTTTAAAGCAAAAGCTATTTCATTTTGAATTCCATTAGGAATCTTTACAGGATGAATATTTGTCCACGGATTTTGCTTAATAAGTTCAGTATAAATGCGAAAAGATCCTAGTCAGATAAAATTAAAAAGAGAGCGTCCCTCCTCTACAAAATTTTATTTACACTAAAATAGGCACACGATTGTAGAAAGTAATTATACAATACATTTATCATGAAAAATATACATGTGATTTTTCAAGATGTTCTTAATATTGACTTGAATGAAATGCTCTTCACACCCAAACTCAAGACCCAAAAAATAGAGAGCGAGCAAGGGAGTAACCCAAAAGGAAAGCAGCGGCAACCAAAATTGAAATCACCATTACATTACCAATAATTGAGGGGAAAAATGAAATTGCAATTAAAACCACTTCTCACTGGTAGTCTACTTTGTAAGTTGTTGTAAGATCGGCATCGGTTTGTTGCATCAGCATTTTCAGAAATATAATTGATGTGTGACCCCCAACAGTTCGAAAATTCTTGAATAGAAACGAAAGAGAACTTTCTACATGGATAATATTTCAGATATTCGATCCTGTGCATCAGGAGGAATTTCCCTCCCTGGAACCTGAACATTAAGAAGGTTGGCATACCTGTAGAAATATTGTGTCAATATAATTTCATAAAAGTGCATTAACAACTAAAATTTGCATAAACTTACTCAGCGCGGGTGAACAAGTGCATATGTTCTGTAATGAAGGCAACCAAGGCCTGCAACAGAAATAGGAATACTAATAAATAAGATGACCTGACAAAAATTTCAACCAACGTGGAGCCATGAGTTAAGTTGACTTGCCTCAAATGGCATGTTCAATAGTTCATAGTAGGTGCGGACTCGATCCAATCTTTGCTGCACTGCTTCGCTATTTACGGATGGAATAGCTGCCAGTGCCTGCACCATCATCCAAAATTTTTATGGCTATCTGAATGTAGAGTCTCACATTCTTGAAAATTTAGCTATATGCAACATGCACACACCCACCCACCCACACACACACACACACACATATATATATATATATATATGTATATATATCATCGAGAAACATTAATTACCTGTTCCAACGCAATCGCATTTCGACAAATTTGCTGGACGCCAAAAAGATTTATTGACTTCATATCCGCCAAAGCCTAATAAGAAAATAAGAGAACTCTATCATTAAGCAGTGAAAGAAAGGAAGTGATAGAAGTGATTAACCAGAAAATACAACTCCAAACATTAAAGAAAAAAAAAATATAAAAAGTGTTATACCTTAACAAATGCATTTGCGGCAACTCCACAAATTCCACCAAATAAGTAGTTCCGCTTTGCATTTGAGATGAAAGGAGACATTTCCTCATCTCTTCGAGTTATCTGGGGATTCCATTAACAATTTCCATTTTATGGAAGGAATCAATGGATATAGTACAAGCCTCAAAACTCAAAAGCAAAACCTTTTGGTATATAGAACATACACTCAAGATCCACAACCATCTAGTGCCACGGCTATACCTTCATGTCCAAATTTTAGCTCAACGAATTCTCAATGAATTTTATGAGCTTAATTAGAAATTTACAACACATTACTTAGCATTTGAAAAATATTGTTCCAGGACCTTATCCTGTTTTACTTGATTTTGATTTATCCTGGGGCAAATAATGTTGAATTGAGTTGCATCATAAATCTGACTTCGGTTGATTTCATGCTAATGAAAAATTTGTTAACTAATTTCCTCAATTGTAATTATCCTTAAATTTTGATCAATCTGAATAATTCATTAAGTATAAAACAGGATAATCATAAATCATCCCGAGTCTGCAGAAACTGAGAAATAAGAGAAACCATGTCGTCTTGAACCAATTATTTTATTAGTGGAATGGCCAATGGTTCACATCTGTATTCCTCCAGGATCCAACTAAGTATCTTCATAAGATAAAAACAACATACAAAGATAGAAAGACACACCTGTGAAGTGAGCGAAATGATGAAGTCATCGGGCTCTTCAGCATCTTGGTCATCCAAGTAATCTGTGTTTGCCATTTCCTGCTCAAAATTGTGATGCTCAGTTAAGTTTCGACATGATTAACTATCAAACTGGTATTCCTTCCACAACAGAGACAAATAAATTCACAAGTGACAAACCTGCATATGGAATATTGTCTCCAATTGCATCTCTATGCGTAAAACCTTGAGGCAATCTATTGCCAGTTTCCTATAATCTTGAGCAAATGAAGCTAGACTCCTTGCAGGAGCGCTGTCTGAACGACTGTGATGGTTTTTTCCTCCAACATGATTCGACGCTCTCTGAGTTGTCTGTCCAAGCCTGCAAATTTAACAAAGAATTTAAACACCACAAATAATGCTCTAAATATTTGGAGGGATCTTGAGTAAATGATGCTCAATTTCTCTCATTTATGAAGCAAGTAAAAAACCCATCTCATACTTCTCATTAAGGAAAGAAAATGGTATTATATTATATGGTTCAAACATCATATAGGTGCAACACAGTACCAGAAACATGGATATACAGAGGAAATATTGAACGGAAATTTGAAAAGAAATATAGACTGTTCGAAGGCATTCAAGATGACTTGGTCTCACCCTCACAGGTCTCCCTACTCAGTTTTTTATTGCCCTTCTCTTCTTTTTCCTTTTATCATACTCCTAACTGAATCTGCTCCCCTGCCCTACCTGCCCAGACCAGGTTGTTACAATTGGAGCCTACCTCTTTCTTATCAAACTCTTTGTCCCCATTTCTCACATAAGTTGTGGCTCAGCATATGGGGAAATCTTTACTGATTAACACTATAAACATTAAGAGTATGAATATCAGCTTACACCCTATACTTAGAGACATCAAGTAACTCTTATCCTGGCAAAGAACAATAAAATAAAACCTCTTTCAACAATCATAATCCATTTTCCCCATCAGAAAGGAAAAGAGTAATATACGATATATGAATGTAAGAACTGTACAGAGGAGGACAAGATGTCTGAACAGAAAAAATAAAGCATGAGAAACATAAGATTTTCCTATGTTAGTCAAAGAGAGCTCTCACAAACCACAGACACTGTTGAATCAAATCAGAGAGGCTCACATGCCAGAGGAGGCTCACAGGAAGCAGACTCATTGACAAGTACAAACCCAGTTAGATCCAAGGGAAACAATCATACACGGGGAGGTTCTCACAAAAGAAGTTTCACAGTAGATAGTCCACACATTAGACCTGCATGGATGAAGGATTATGAGGTGCCTGGGATTGACCAATCTGAGGATCCATTAATGTATTTTGCTCTTTTTTTGCAGATTGTGATCCTGAAGTTTCATGTAGTTTAGTTTTGAAGAGGCAGCTAAACAATCAAAATGGAGGAAAGTGATGGATGATGAAATTGCTGAAATTGAAAGAAACAACACCTTCCAAGGGGACAGAAAAGAATTGAAGTGAAGTGGGTGTACAAGACAAAATTGAAGGAGAATGGTGAAGTAGATAAATGCAAAGCACGCTTGGTACCAAAAGGATACAGCCAGGAGTTCGGCATCGATTACAAAGGAGTATTCGATCCAGTTGCTAGGCATGACGCAATCAGAATGTGGATCGCATTGGCTGCACAAAATTCTTGGCCAATTCTTCAGTTAGATGTTAAGCCAACATTCCTCCTACATGGAGATTTGAATGAGCAGGTATTTGCTAAACAACCTCCAGGTTATGTTAAGATTGGACAAGAGCATAAAGTGTATAAATTAAAAAAGACTTTATACGGGGACTTAAGCAAGCCGCACAAGGTTGGTATAGTCTTATAGAAGCTTATTTTCTCCAAGAAGGTTTTCAGAAATGTCCTTATGAGTATACAATTTTCGTGAAAGATGAAAATGATGGAAAAATACTACTGGTCTGTTTGTATGTCGATGACTTGTTATTTACTGGAAATGATCAGACTATGTTTGATAAGTTTAAAAGGTCTATGATGGCTGAATTTGACATGTCTGATCTTGGAAGAATGCATTATTTTCTGGGTATAGATGTTATTCAATCAGATACAGGTATTTTTATTTCTCAAAAGAAGTATGTGTACAAGTGAGTACGGAATTTTGTACAACAAGGGAGAAAAGTCAGATTTGATTGGCTTTACTGATATCGACTATGCTGGTGAAGCACATCTGGTTGTCTTTAAGATGGGGTCAGGAGCTGTTTCGTGGTCTTCTTGAAAGCAACCAATTGTTCTCGAAAGCAACCCATTGTCACTATATCAACAGAAGCAGACTGCATCAGCACGTCTGTCAAGCCATTTAGTTGATTTCAAGCAAAAGGGGCCTGCTATTATTTACTGTGACAATAGTTCAACCATAAAACTGTCCAAAAATCCTATTTTGTATGGAAGTAAACATATTGATGTTCAATACCATTTATTGAGAGATTGGGCATGTAATGAAGAATTTGATTTGGTTTACTGCAGAAGAGAGGATCAAATTGCAGACATATTCACAAAGGTTCTCAAACTTGCAGCATTTCAGAAGTTGAGGCAGATGCTTGGAGTTAGCAAGACAGAGAGCTCTTGGTTTAAAGCTGATATTAGAAATTAAGGTCAGTTTAAGGGAGCGTTTGTTAGATATTTTCAGTTTTGTTATGAACAATACTACAGCAGTAGGTAGCAAGACAGAGAGCTCTTAGTTTAAAACTGATATTAGAAACTAATGGAAATTTAAGGGAACATTTTCAGTTTTGTTATGACCTATTCTACAGCAGTAGTAGTATCTGATTTAAGTTAAATTTACCTATATTTTAGGAGTTAAGTTAGCTTGGCATTCATGTGTTAGTTTTGTTTTCTGTACAGCCTATTTAAAAGGCTTTTCCTCATTAGAATAAATATGCAGAATTCCTCCCAAACAGTACATCTTTCATTTTCATTTCTGCTTTTCATACAACATACTACTGGCAATTTGCATAATTTTACCAATCTTACTATCAATCCCTCCACAATCCCAGCAAAGCAAGTTTCTCACTGGGAGTGGAATTGTTCCACCACCCACAACCTACAGATCATGGAATCTACAATCTAAATAGCAATACTGACAGCATGCATATACTTACTTCATACACAATAGTACAATATGCAATTAAAACATTGTCTAATTTGCAAAGCATGTAGAAAATGCACCTTTCAATAGAGTCTGCGACATACTCCAATGAGTCACTAAGGGATGCCAACAAAACAAGTTTGTTGTCATCATGGATTAGGTTTTCCTGAAGCAAAAATATAACAAAGTCACTACAACAAAAGCATAATAAAGAGGAAGAAAAATATATCAACAAGGAAGAACATAATTTGTTAGTACAGACAGAGAAAATCAAACCTGCTTAATAGGACGCAAATTTAACAGCAATTCACTTAGTTCTAATTCAGCCTCAATTGTTTCAGCATCAGATGAATTACTTTCCACACCGAGCAGATTTGGTAAATATGCACTAGAGGGGTCAAGCCTCATCAGTTTCTCAATATCATGCCTCCCAATAAGCATATAACTCTGCTTCTCAAGAACAGCCTGTAATATAATTGATAAAAATGTTGGAAAAAAGTGAAGGCCACCATGCTAGAGTAAACAACTATTTATAGATATGTCAATCATCAACTTAACCAAATGCTTGAGCTTTTAGGTGCAGGTACATAAACAGTTATGTATCCAACAATCCCAAGAACCAACATAAACCAAATGCTAAAGCTATTGGGTGGCATACCAATACAATTTTTTAGGGAAAGGATTGGGGCTATAAATTTTATGGGGCTTTTTGAGACCCTACATTGATTATAGAATGGACAAAGCAGAGCTATAACAATTGGGACAATCCTCACCTCATGAGCTAGCTTGAGGTTAAGTTAGACTCATCCCAAATTTAGGATGGTAGCAGCCTATAGTAGATGATATCAGGTTACCCTCAACTGCCCAAAAAATGTACCTAGCTCTACAGTTTTCCCAGTGTAATCTACTTGGCTTTAGCTTTCCCAGTACAATAAAAAATAAAATCAGTCGAGGGGATGATGTCTCATGATCTAGCTTTTAATGTTGAGCTAGCACAAACTATTCAAAATGTTCAAATTATATTCTACAGAGACAAAAAGAGTTAGGATGTCTATTGAATTTTAGAAAGTTTTAGGGCTCCCAACAGACAGTCCCCTCAAGTAACAATTAGTATGACCTGGGGTTATCCCTTTGGTCAAAGGGAAAGGGATAACCACCAGACCATACTTCTGAAACTTAATTCACTTAACAAACAACAGGAGCAGCAAGGATTCAACTCCTGACCATTTGGCATAGAATTGTGTTCTTAGCTTCTTTATGAAGCACAGCAAGTGGTTGTACTAGAATAAAGAGAAGAGGAAAAAACAGTGTATATACGAGTTACAAAACAAAGGTAAGGCATTGGCTTAACCCTAACCTTAAAACTGGGTACATACAGAAGAAATTACGTTTCATTTTGTACCGCTCTAAGACCAACTTGAATAAAGAGGAGCAAAATAAAAAAAAAATGGTGTATTCAACCTACACTGATGTGCTTGTATTGGTGTGTGTATATATTATATATATGAGTTACAAAATAAAGGTAACACACTGCCTTAACCCTAACCCTAAGGTTGGGTACAAACAAAAGAAATAAAAATGATAACATAACATTTCATTTTTACAGTTGTTTCAAACAGGCGACTTTGTCTGGTACCATGAGGGTTTGGCATATTTCTAATAATGCTTCTGTTTGTGACTGTTTCTGTTTATATCTCTTCAAAAGATCATATATCCTTCATAATTGGGCAATTTCGTTCAAGGTTTTTTTATCCAAAAAAGGAATAAAAAAATACCTCCATGTATGCAGTCCGACATCTTTCATAAGTCCTCTCCAGAAAAGTTTGCACATACTTCACAAGATCATTAGCAAACTTGGGCATTGCTCGTGCCCAGCCAAGCACCTACAATAAATTAGATGCAAAAGTCAGGGAACACATCCGTGTTCTATAACCATCAGTTGAAAAACAAATAACCAAGTATAATGAAATAACGTCCAAACACAAAAACTATTAGACTAGGTATCATATCATCTTCTCAGCTAATATAGAAGAATAAAACATCACATTTTTGTAAGATTACTATCCAAGTTAAAATTTACCTCCTTTGTCAAGTGATCTATAGCCAATAGTCCTTGTAACACAGGCCGACCCTTCTCAATTGACGGAGTGTAAGCAGTAGCTACATGTGCCCTTGGACGAAATGCAGCTGGACCTATGTTCATAAGTAAAGATCAAATCTTAATACAAACATATGGTGGAAAAATCTGAGAGCATACACTAATCACTCGGTCAGTCATACATGCATTCCATTTTTTGATCATGAAAAAAGAATTATTTTCCAATAATTTTATTGTAGTTTCAAATAACATGTTTATAACCAAATAAATATGCTAGCATATCAGACAGAGCAAACTTCAAATTGCACTACAATTAAGATGTTTCAAAAAAATAACTAAGATGCAGTGTTCAAAATTAGGAGCCAAGCATAGTGGTCAAATAAGGGATACAGAATGAACAGTCAGAATAGTATAAAGACTTGCTTGATATGGCTTGCTGTACGCCTTTTCGGTAGTCCACAAACATAGTTGGTAAAAAGTGGTCCTTCACAAAGTTCTCCACAAAAGCTAGCAAACCATCATTGCTGTAATTCACAAAGTGTACAACATCACCAATTAACATTAATAAGCTAAGCAACAAATTTGACCGTGGAATGAAGCATTATTGTCGTTCAGAATCAATTAGAGAATATACAGTAGAGATACATTAAGCATGGTATGCTAAAACAACATGTAAAACTAAACAGCAAACTAATTGGCAAGCAATTGGAGGAGTAGCTTCCTAATTTCATCCTATTTCCTCACTTCGACTAGGATTATAAGTTACTGGATGAATAGGGATAAAAGTCTATTATTGGATTAGTTATGTAGGGCTTGTACTAATAGAGTTAAATTAGTATTTAGCCTTAGTCTTACAACAAATAAAAAGGTCTCAGTGCTTTGGATTTTACACACACTAAATCAATCCAATCTCACTTTATTCAGAGTATACTATTACTTTTAACCGTATTAGAGCTTCTATAACCAAATACACAGAATTCAATACTTCTGCCTAACTTTCAAACTGTAGGTTTTGGAATTCATTTATAATGGACATTTGGTATGCCTGTACCTCTAAAATTCACTATCACAATTATATAGGGTAAGGGAAGAAAGAGAAAAAAAGATAGCCAACAATGTCTTCAATATATAATATATAATAGATCAATACGTTTATAATAACAATTAAAGAACCGGAAAAAATGATAGAAAGTAATTAGTCCAACTCTTCTCTGAGCAGCTTACTTTAATGGACAGTATTATGTTTGCGGGCATAACCACATGTGTATCAACTGTCAATATTCTTATAAATGCCAGAAAGCAAAAATGCTTAGAGGACACTACAACTGTTGAAGAGTTAAAAAGCTCAGAGTTTACAACGGTTGTTGAAGAGCAAAAGATGCTTGGAGGATGTGGCTGCTATAGTATACCAAAACTGCCTGGAGGGCACGACGACAGTCTGAGTGCAAAAATGTTCAGAGGGCATGGTAGTTCTCCAAAAGCAAAAATGCTCGGAAGGCGCAACAACTTTTAAAAACTAAATTGGTTGGAGGGTGTAGTGGCTGTTGGAGAGAAAAAATGCAGAGGGTGTAGAGATGCCAAAGGGAAAAATTGCTCCATGAGTGCAGTGGCTGTTGGAGAGTAAAAGTGCTCTGACAGAGTGATGGCTCTAGGGAAGTGAAAGTGCTCAAAGGGCACAACACAACAATTGTTGTGGAGAAAAGTTCTTGGAGGACATGACAGCTGCTATAGAGCAAAATACGCTCAAAAAATGTGGTGGCTGTTTGGAGAGCAAAAAATGTTGCAACAGGTATTGTTTACCCAAGAGAAAATGCTAGAGTAACAAAGTTAGAGCCAATGCATCTACGGAAAAAAGTCACGGCCTAAAAATGGATTAGTGACAAATAGGTCACGGAGGATGATAATGCTCTATACCGTATTGAAAGGATTTTTTGTAATTGTGTTGTGAACAGACATGAGTATTCTTATTTATAATAAAGAAATATAAGGAATACAATCAATAATTAATTATTTTTAAGATATTTCCCTATTTGATTAAGTGAAATCATATTTCCCTATTTAATATAATCAAATCATATCTTTCACAGACTACAACACTTTTAAGCTCACCCAAGTTGGGAATACTTTGCTGGCAGCATTGAAGCAACTTTATCTGTGAACTGCACAAAGAAGTCGATAACCCGGTCAGGAACAAACATGATAAGGAACGTGATCAAAACTTTACATGAGTATAGAAAATCGAATATGCAACACCTGAAGCACAGGTCGGTATATCGATGCAGCTAGATAAATGCCTTCCTCAGGCAAAACTGCTGCAGAACCATAACCTTCTTGTAGCACGTTGGGACCCTTCCTATTCCAACCTTGGCGAACAAGATCAGCTCCTGATTATTATTGCAACCAGCCATAAATGTTGAAATAAGAATAAATTAGCAGCTAAAAAACAAGTAAATGATAAAGAAAAACGTGAGTGTGTAACATATGATATAAACTTGTGTTATAGAGAAAATGACTTGTCATTAGATCATAAACTGCAAGTACAGAATAAACATAATTACAAGTAGTAAAATAAATGATATTACAAGAAACTTCCATGGGTGGTTTACAAATTAAAGTTATTACAGATGACACATGTACCAGGTCAGAAATGGAAAATCTTCACAAGCTGAAGAAAAACCATAAAGAATTGTAGACACTAGACACACAAATGGCCAGAAAGCAAATGTTCCCTAAGTATCAGCAATTGCTTGTTTATGTTCTATCCAAAAGTACTTGCAGCCTTAAAACATTAATAATTTGCTTATTCAGATCAAGATAGTAATGAGACTCATACTATCATAAATCACGTTTATTGGACAGCAGATTTAACCATCTCAAATGTTAAACAATTACAAAGGAACTCAGAAAACAAAACAAAGAAACATTCTAAATATTCTGATAAACTCAAATTACCTGTTCAAATACTCACGAATTCCAATTTCTTTGACATTACAACTTTTTCTTGCCATAAAATAAATCACATAAAATTCCAAAGAGGCTCTTTCTCTACTTAGAAATAGAAATATTACGCAAAAAAAAAAAAAAAAAAAAAAAAAAAAAAAAAAAAAAACCCACCAAAAAAAAAAAAAAAAAATAAAAAATTTCTTCAAGAACACAAAAAAACAACAATACCCACCCCTCACAAAAAAAAAAAAAAAAAATATATATTTATTTTATT
>Ga0123340_1002762_pt1 | contig 16072 bp, 6 predicted proteins | sample SirMexnodulemix_FD_89961 | JGI IMG/M metagenome (GOLD analysis project Ga0123340, IMG submission 89961) | Root nodule microbial communities of legume samples collected from Mexico - Siratro Mexico nodule mix | ecosystem: Host-associated > Plants > Roots > Nodule | place: Mexico: Nepantla... | reverse complement strand
TGAGAAAAATAAATATTTTTAATACCACATTTATTTTTATTCATTTAGTTAGGTACTGTCTTAGGACAGACGTCGCGGGGTGTTAATACCTTCCCCACACGTAATCGACTCCCGAACTCATCTCCGGTTCATGGATTTTTTGTTTTATCCTTTTTTCGGTTTTTCTGCGGTTTTCCTTAATAAACCGTGGTGGCGACTCCGGTTTTAGCCGTCGTGATCTTCAGGTCGCGACACATTGTTCATGTAAAAATAAATAATTTATTTTAATCTAAAAATTAGCACTTGATTACTATTGAGATAAAAAGAGGTTATCTTATATGGGATCTTTATGGAGAAGTAGCATAAGAATATCTTAAAGACTATAATAAATAAACTTCTGGGACTTATAATATCCTACACGATATTGGAAGTACTATCTGAAGTATTCTAAAATTTTTGAAATATTATAAATATTATAATCTATCATCTGATACACTAAACTATATCGTCTAATCAATTTGAGCTGAAGGTCACGTATAAAGTCTTTTATGTGGATTCTAACAATCTTAGACGAAAGGAAATATGTCATTGGTTGATGCTAAGAGTTAGAAGACAGAATGAAAGGACTTAGAGCGTAATAGATGGAAGAATCATCCATGAGAAAAATATAGATGAATAGTTTCTAAGTTAAAAGATTTACTCTTCGAGGTTTGCAAACGTTACAAATAATATGAGGAGACATATTAGGACTAATGCCTATAGAATTTTTAGATAGTAAGTCTCTCCATTTTTCAATAAATTATTGATTTAAAAGGGAAAAATCTCAAGGATAAGAATTACTTTCCAAGAAAGCTAGATATACTTAGATAAAATATCATTGCAGAAACACTATTACAGACAACAACAAATATGTAGACAACATTTTCTAATGTGGGTCAAAGATATTTTACATCATGGTATTTATCTCTTAGTAACTAAACCAAACTAGATTTGAAAAAATCTATTGGATTACAGCTAAATAGTTAGATGTATAATAATAACTTATGATTATCTATAAATAGAAAGTTCAAAAACTCGATACAGTTATGAACATGATGAAAGAAAATATGAGAAAGACTTATGAGAGAATAATGATGAAGGAAGCTCTGTTTCAGAACTCCCAATGTAGGGAAAGGAGATATATTCATATATTTCATATTGCTTCATGTTTTCTGTGAGGAACCCCTAAGCCTCGCAACTCTACAAGTTCTTTCTAAATGTTTAATGAAAATTTTATTTTGTGATTTTGAACTAATAATTTTTACTTACACTTTATATTATTCTTTCGTTTAATTTTTAGATCTCTATAAAAAAACTAAGTTTAATCTCTCGATCAAAGAAATAGTTGACCTTCTTTTGGTCCTTAGGAGTTCATGTATGCACACACATTTGCAAAAATCTTTTCGAAGTTTTGTATTAAGAAATTTTGGTGAAAGTAGTCTAGGGAAAACTCTAATTAGAAAAGACTTGGTATTTAAGTGTATCCACTAGTGATCCACCTCTTTTTCCTATAAGTGTACTTAGTAAACTTTCAACATCTTTTTCTTCTTAGAAAACAAAACTATTTGTGAAAATCTTTGTCACTCACTTTTTGTGAAACTTTTGGAAATTTTGCAAAAATCTTGTGATAAAAAAGGAGTGATCATACAACTCATTTCAGTGTACATGGTAGTTTTAAGGATCATCAAAAGGGAGAACATATGAGAGATGAACTCCAAAATACAGAAGAAGAAATAGCAAAGCTTAGGGACATGTTTGCTTAGTTCATGAAAAACTAAAAAAAATAAAAAATACTAAGAGCAAACATGGAAAGTGGTCCAGTAGGAGAATGAAATATCATGCTGACCCCTATTTCCAAAGTGATGGGTTGTTTAGTAGTCATCACAATGTTGATTTTTATAAAAAAAAAATCATAGGCATCATAGGCTTGGAAATGCTACCTTTCCTAAAGAACCTAAGGTAGAATTTTTCCCATTTTATGGAAAAGAACATTAGAGGAATACTTATATTGGAAGATGAAGGTGGAACAATTCTTTAAGTGCCATAAAGTAAACCAAGAGAGGAGAGTGTCCTTGTCTGCTCTAAGCTTTCAGGGACCAACAATGTATTGGTGGAAATCTGTAGTGAGGGGTCTTAAGATAAATCATAATCCCAAAATACTTCTAGGATAGGTTTGAACTTCCTTCTTATAATGATTTGAATGATTTGGTTCAACTACGTGTATGGATAGAGCAACAACTCTAAAAGAGATTACTCTTGGATACGTTATATGTATATATATCAATATGAGGAAGAGTGTTGGATCATATCAACTAGATATAAAACTAATTTGTAATACATAAATAAGGGTAATCCTCATCTTATAAAGTTAGTCACTACACAAAAATCATTGTTTGTTTTTACAATTCATCTATCTATTTTAAATATTATACTTTTTTTATTAAAGGTTTAATAAATTTTGTGGGTTGGTTTAATATAAATTGATGTGAAATTTAATTATATATATATATATATATATATATATATATATATATATATATTCATCAATACAGGCATCCAAACTTATGTATTGCCCTTATGACTTTTGAGCATGATGCAATAATATGATATAATGCTAATAATTTTAAAGAGAGAGAGAGAGAATATTATGAAGTTCATGATGGTTATAGACTATTCATAATCGCGGAAGGCTTTTGGAAATGAGAATAACATATCATAGGTGTGGAGTTGGAATCAATTATCTCCCTCGGCTTTTGTATTCATTACTTGAATAAGGGTTGAAGCTTTTTATATCATTCTTTTTTTTTTTTATAAAAAATTATAGCTTTAACCTTTTAAAATACTCAGTCATAAATACAACCAAAAAGATATACATAATAAGTGCTCTCCTAAGTAAAAGCAACAAAATAAATTGCTCAACTAAAATCTCTCCAAAACATTTATCTGAATAAAGTAACATAAAAATTACATATTGAAAGTACCCTTATCAGAAGAAATCTAGTATCAAAATAATTTAAGGAGATGATGTCTCAAGTAAAGAACAACCTTCACTAATTGATTTTTGCTACATTATTTCAAATTCTACTATAAGTTAATGACATAACAATGAGACGAATGATGTAAAATATAGAAGCTTTGAGCTTGGACCAAACTCTTCACAGCTCATAAAGAACATTATTCCAAGATTCAATTTACTGAAGCCATGTGTCGAATCAAGTCAACCACACGTGTGCTGCATAAAGAAAACACGATAAGAGTTAAAGTAGGCTTAAAAACAATTATCTTTAGGCACAATATTAAATAATACACAAATATTAACTTAATCATAAAAAAGATCTATTTAGTTGTATGCAATTGTAAAGAGGAGATGAAACTAAAATATAATTAGTATAAAAAAAATTAGAGAGTTATATAGGGAATTAGTTGTTATCTAGTAGTTGTAATTTTTGTTTAAGCAATAGATAGGTTGTTCAGTCAAAAGTTTGATGCTTTAATATAACTAAGTAAGTGTTGTTTTGCTTGTAGCCTATAGAGTTTGAAAAATAAGAAGAAAAAATTAACCACTTTGAAAGTAAAATGAAAAGGCATAGAATAGTGTTTACCTATAGCCCCACTCATTGTCATACCAAGAGACAAGTTTCACAAAATTGTTGTTCAATGAAATTCCAGCTTTTGCATCGAAAATGCTCGACCTGCTGTCACCAACAAAATCAGTAGACACAACATCATCTTCTGTGTATCCAAGAATTCCCTTCAAACTTCCCTCAGATGCTTCCCTGTGAAGAAAAATGAATATATGAGACGAGGATTCATTGAATATGTTGCATCTAAAATATTAAATCAAAACACATTTTTCTCAAGCTAAAAAATTTGGTTTATTCTCACTTGATAACAGCTTTGATTTCATCATAACTAGCTCCCTTCTCAAGTCTAACAGTGAGGTCAACTACTGAAACATCTACAGTTGGAACTCTGAAAGACATTCCTGTCAATTTGTTGTTAAGTGACGGCAGCACCTTCCCAACAGCCTTAACAATTCCAAAAGGGACATTTTTATTTTCAAGAAGAATTGTTGTGTATACAAAATAATGTGCATGTGAAGATAATAAAAGTTTAAAATTAATATATTTTAGTGAATATAACATATACAAAGATGATATAATATTACTTGCATTCCATGATAGATACCTTAGCAGCTCCAGTGCTACTAGGAATGATGTTGCAGGAAGCAGCTCTACCACCTCTCCAATCCTTCATTGATGGTCCATCAACAGTCTTTTGAGTGGCTATGTAATATACCAAGACAAGTTGTTTAAATAGTAAATCATATGAAACCAAAAGGAATGCAAAACATTATACACTTACCAGTAATGGAGTGAACAGTGCTCATGAGGCCTTCAACAATTCCAAATTTGTCATGTATAACCTAAACATATTTGGACATTGTCACTTAATTTGGATTTTTGTGTGCGTGTATAATGAGAATCTTTCCCTACAACTTCAATAGACTATATGAAATTACCTTTGCAAGTGGAGCAAGACAGTTGGTGGTACAACTAGCATTAGAAACAACAGTAATATCAGACTTATATTCTTTCTCATTGACACCAACAACAAACATTGGAGCATCCTTGCTTGGTGCAGAAATAATAACCTTCTTTGCACCTCCCTAATATCAAATGACGTGAACAAACAATGATGATAAAGTATCAAATATTGTGAGTGTTTTTAGACATTAAAAATTAAAATATTGGTTGATGAAATATTCTTCTTGAAAAATATGGTTTCTAGTAAAAAAAAATCAAAAGAAAATTAGGAAAAAAATCCCTTCAATTTTTTACTTAACATAAGTGATAATGAGAAACCTTCAAATGAGCAGCAGCTCTGTCTTTATCAGTGAAAACTCCAGTGGATTCAACAACAAAATCAGCTCCAGCCTCACCCCATGGAATTTCCTCTGGGTTCCTAATCAAATTCAAACAAATGTATAAATATATATTAGTAAAATTAAATCCTCATTTTATCTAATTTACTTAATAAATAAAATTAAACTATATATACCTGATTCCAAACACAGTGACCGAGTTACTACCAAAGAGAAGGGTTTTATTATCCTTCATCTTAATCTCACAGTTTTTGAATTGTCCATGAACAGTATCATATTTGAACATGTAAGTCTGTGAAAAAAAATTCAAATTATTAATAAATAAAACTTATCAATGTTTTATTACTAGAATGGAACAATACAATGAGTATAAAAATCAATTTTAAAACAAGACAAACTTTCTTGATTAAAACTATCAAACCAAACAAAAATAGTATTTATTAAAATTGTATAAATAATCAGAGTTATATGACTAGTAATTTAAATGACAAAAAAAAGAACAAATAAAAAAATTTAACCTGAAAACAGAGAACATAGCATTAAGGATAATCAACAAACCAACAAAATCCAATTAAACACCATGTTAGTAACATCCATGCATGTTCAACTACTACCATGAAAAATTTAACATCTTTATACAATATATATGTATATTAAATCACATTAACTGAGTTCACAATATTAATAGAGAAACATGTAGAATTAATAAAATCTTTATTTACCATATAATCAGTTGTGATGAAAGGGTCATTAACAGCAACAAGCTCTACATCATCTCTTTGTAGGGCCACCCTAGCGACCAAACGACCAATCCTTCCAAATCCTTCATCATCACAAACAAGTGAACAAACACATTAATTACACAGTATTAATTATTACCAATGTAAAAACTATCAACAAAGATTCTCTATTTTTCTTAATTGCTAATTGTTCATATAAACATTTATTTTATCAATGGTTAAACAATCCAAATGTTTAAGAAAGTTTGAGATACAAATCCAAAATGAATTAAAAAAAAGAATGGCATTATTATAATACCATTGATGCCAATCTTTATTTTCTGCCCCATAATCTCTACTATGGTTTAGTTGACACAAAGAAAAGAGGAAAAATGAGTAGAGAAAATTAAGTGACAACTGAGAAACATGTTCATAGCTATATATATAAATTGTTGAGTGAAGGTGTGTGAAGGGAAATAAATGTAAGTTTTGCGTGTCATGCACCAAGAAACTTCCATTACTTTCGAAAGAAAGTTTCAAAGACTTACATTTATACGAAAATAATAACAACTTTCACGTAGAATCGGTAAAAGTAATTTTTCTTACAAAATTATTGACTAAAACTAAAAATAGAGTCAAAAGAGAATTTTGTCTTTTAAAACATGTAGCAATACAATATATATATATACATAATATTTTATTATTTTTTATTTTAATTACCTAAATTTCTATACAAGTTTACCACATCTTTCACTGTTTTTTTTATTATAAATCTTTAAATTGAGTTTAAAATTTAAAAAGTAATTGAAGTTTTAAATCATGATTTTAATGTTTCACGTAATTAATTCTTAAAACATGTTTTTACCATTTTTTTTAATTTTAGTTTTATTTTTATTTTTATTTTTTAAAATCATAAGATTTTTTTTCTAATTTCTATTTTTAAATAAGAAAGTTAGTGCGTGGTAAGATTTTTTTTTTTTTTATTTTCTCTTTTTAACCATGAATTTAAACGATCCTAATAATTTTTTTTTATTGATCTTCGATTTTTACTCTGTTGATCACGATTGAATTAATTAATTGTAATATATCACTACCAGCACTCTTTATTATTTTTTATTATTTTAAATGTGATAAAAATCCTTATTTTTTAAATAAAAAAATTCATATTAGACAAAATTCCAACTAGGCTAACATCTAAAGGTTCAAGTATCATATATATCATCATATAAAAATAGAAAAAACATTATAAAAAAATGGGAGACCAAACAAAATCCTTGTAAAAAGAAGACAACAAACTCCTAAAAAACAACTAAATAAATATATAGTCACTACAAGAAAAAAGCTATTTAGAGACTAATATTTAGCTACCAAATGAAATGGTTGCTAATTGTGATCAAAATAACTATCAAATTAAATTTTGGTTGCCAAATAACTACAAAATATGATTTTAGTGACCAATTAAGTCAAGATAATTGGTATCTAACATTAGCTACAAAAGTTTTAGTGACCTATACCATTAGATTCTAAATTGGTATCTAATTAAGTTAGAGACTAATTTAGAATCTAATGGTGTAGGTCACTAAAACCTTGGTAGCTAATGTTAGATACCAATTATTTTGACTTAATTAGTTACTAAATTCAATCATTATTTTTATTTTGTAGTTATTTAGCAACTAAAATCTAATTTGGTGACTATTTTGTTCACAATTAGCGACCATTTTATTTAATAGCTAAAGATTGGTCTCTAAATAACTTTTTTATTGTAGTGAGTTTGGAAGTTTATGTCCATTTCCAAAAAATTCTAAACTAATGCTATAATGAAGAGCACTAAATTAAGTAAAATACACTCTATTCCTTTTCTCACTAAACATATAGGTTAAAATCAATTTTATTTTATGAATTACTGAATTGAATTGAGTGTGTTGTTAAATTTATTGGATTGAAGGAAAAGTAAATTATACCAAACATATTAGTGAAATCAATCTGCGAAATTTCTTTTATAATTTTACATTATTATCTTTATCATTATTCTTAATTTAATTCTTTTTAATTATTATATCCTCTCTTACTCCTAAATCTTAAATCTTTATTTTTTTTATCTTTATTTTATACTATTTAAAATATTACCTTTTGTTTTTTTTATATTTAAATATCTTATAATTTTTTTCTTTCTTATTAAATAATTACATAGAAATTTTTTATTGATATAATACTTTAACTTTTAACCATTTTCTACATGTCACAAATTGTACATTTATCAAACAACATCAAATCAAATCATTGAATGTTTACATTAATTTCTTTGAAAGATAAGTTTTTCCCAACATTAATTTCTTATAATTAATCACCTCATGTATATGGTATGTTTTAATTAAATGTTGACTTATTTAATTTTATGGGTTAGTTTAATAATATAAATCGACATCAAATTTAATTATCTATATCCATAGATGTCAAAAATCATGTGTGTAGTCTTATGATTCTTTGCGAAATCTAAATAATAAGCAATAGTGTTAATAACTTTAATGAGAAGGAGGAGCATGAAAAAAATCTCTCAAAATTTTGATGTCATTGATATAGATATCAACTACAAAATCTCTAAAATTTTGATGTCAAAGAAAAGGATTACATGGAAATTACCAATTAAAAAAATCATTGACAACAATATTCCCGAAGTAGAAGATGTTTTAAGTGATAGAAAACAATCACTTCTTCAACTTTTGTTACATTATTCCAAAAACTACTACTACTTATGGTAGAGAAATCAGCCGAATGATGGACCATACTCCCTATAGCTCATTGAGATCATTATTCATTTTACTTGATACTGAAAAAGGTTGAGATTGGGACCAAGTTCCTTGTATCATTACACCGAGGCCATGTGTCGAATCAAGTCAACCACACGTGAGCTGAAAAAAAAGAAACCCACATTGAGATGGAAAGTAAGATATAAAAACCAATATCTTTATGCATTGTATTGAATAATGCATAATTGATTGAATCATGTGTAGGGTATTTAGTTGTATGCAATTACAAAGATAAAATTATTGAAGTTAAAGTAGCATAAAATGTGATGAGCCAGCTTTGTAGCAATTTATGTTTAAACAATAGTAAGGTTGTTCCATCCAAAGTTTAAGTTGCTTTTATATATTTTAGTGTGGTTTGGATCATGGAACCTATAGATTTTGAAGGCATAGAAGTGTGTTTTACCTGTAGCCCCATTCATTATCATACCAAGAGACAAGTTTCACAAAATTGTTGTTCAATGAAATTCCAGCTTTTGCATCAAAAATGCTTGACCTGCTGTCACCAACAAAATCAGTAGACACAACATCATCTTCTGTGTATCCAAGAATTCCCTTCAAACTTCCCTCAGATGCTTCCCTATGAAGAAAAATGAATATATGAGACGAGGATTCATTGAATATGTTGCATCTAAAAATATTTAATCAAAACACATTTTTCTCAAGCTAAAAAATTTGGTTTAATCTCACTTGATAGCAGCTTTGATCTCATCATAGCTAGCTCCCTTCTCAAGTCTAACAGTGAGGTCAACCACTGACACATCTACAGTTGGAACTCTGAAAGACATTCCTGTCAACTTGTTGTTAAGGGATGGCAGCACCTTCCCAACAGCCTCAACAATTCCAAAAGGGACATTGTTATTTCCAAGAACAATGGTTGTGGATGCAAAATAATATACATATGAAGATGATAAAAATTAGAAAATTAAGAGGAAAATATATACAAAGATCATATATATATATATATATATATATATATATATATCACATTACTTGCATTCTATGATAGATACCTTAGCAGCTCCAGTACTGCTAGGAATGATGTTGCAGGAAGCAGCTCTACCACCTCTCCAATCCTTCATTGATGGTCCATCAACAGTCTTTTGAGTGGCTATGTAATATACCAAGACAAATTGTTTAAATAATGAATCATATGAAACCAAAAGGAATGTAAACATTATACACTTACCAGTAATGGAATGAACAGTGCTCATGAGGCCTTCTACAATTCCAAATTTGTCATGTATAACCTAAATATATTCGGACATTGTCACTTAATTTGGAGTTTGTTTGTGTGTATAATGAGAATGCAAATTCAATAGACCATAAGAAATTACCTTTGCAAGTGGAGCAAGACAATTGGTGGTACAACTAGCATTAGAAACGATGGTAATGTCAGACTTATATTCTTTTTCATTGACACCAACAACAAACATTGGAGCATCCTTGCTTGGTGCAGAAATAACAACCTTCTTTGCACCTCCCTAATTGATCAAACAATTAAGAAAAAGGATCGAACATGAGAATTAAAAAAATCCACAATAAATTAACATGGTAGTTGATGAAATATTTTCTTGACAATAAAAGGAATTAAAGGAACATCTAGAAATACCTAAGTAAGATGAAGATTTTCAACATTCTACCACTAATATGTCTAGATACTCAAATCATGTTTGATTATATGTTTGAATGGGCATGGAGGCATATATATAATTTTAAGTGAAATTGATTTTACAAAATCAATAATAATGATAGAGTTGTTTTAATGTTTTTATATAAAACAAGTGATAAAACTCTAAGAAAAAATTATCTAATGGGAAATCCAGATTTTTCAATTTAATTAAGTATGAAATTATAATCAATTCCATAATGACAAATCAAACATGAAACTAAACATACTATAAACAAAGTTTGCCAAATTATCATTTAGAAAATTTTCCCCTTCTCATTTTTACCAGAAAAAGTGGATATTGGTAATCTTATTTGTAAATGATCCACAACATCATCTGATTTGAAATTTTAATGAGTGTTGACAAACCTTCAAGTGAGCAGCAGCTTTGTCTTTATCAGTGAAAACTCCAGTGGATTCAACAACAAAATCAGCTCCAGCCTCACCCCATGGAATTTCCTCTGGGTTCCTAATCAAATTCAAACAAATATAACCTATGAAATTGGTCCATTATATATATATATATTGGTAAAATTGAATCCACATTTTATCTAATTTAATCAATAAATAAAATTAAACTATACCTGATTCCAAACACAGTGACAGAGCTACTACCAAAGAGAAGGGTTTTACTATCCTTCATCTTAATCTCACAGTTCTTGAATTGTCCATGAACAGTATCATATTTGAACATGTAAGTCTGTAAAAAAAAAATTAAAAAAAAGTTAGTAATATTTTATTACTAGAATTGAACAAATGCCATGACTACAAAATTCAATTTTGAATCAAGATTAAAACTATCAAACCAAATAAAGTAGTACTTATCAAAATTGTACAAATAATGAGAGTTATATGACTAGTCGTTTAAATGACAAAAAGAAAAAATAAGCCAATTTAACCTAAAAAAGAGAGAGCATTAGGATAATCAACTAACAAACATAATTCAATTAAACACCATATTAGCAACATAGTAGCAAAAATTAAACAACATCATTAAATCACATTAACTGCATCCAAAATATTAATAAAGAAACATGTAGAACTAATAACAACTCTATTTACCATATAATCAGTTGTGATGAAAGGATCATTAACAGCAACAAGCTCTACGTCATCTCTTTGGAGGGCCACCCTAGCAACCAAACGACCAATTCTTCCAAATCCTTCAAAGCAAAGTGTTCAACATTGCATATGATTAATTATTAGGTTTTTAATATTGTCAAAAGATAAAGTACACATCTCTTTATCAATGATTAAAAAATTCACACGTTGAGCAAATTTGATACAGAAATCCAAAAAGGTTGTAAAAAAAATGGTGTTATTGGAGTACCATTGATGCCAATCTTGATCTTTGGAGCCATGATCTCTCTTCTAGTTTAGCTAACACAAAAAGAAAAAGTGTAATAGAAGGCAGCAATGAATGTGTTGAGAAAAGATAAAGTGACAATGGAAGAACATGCTCATAGCTATATATAGGTGTAAGCTGTGTGATTCATGAACCACAAAAATCCGTGGCTTTCGAAAGAAAGTTTCAAGAACTTACGTCACTGAATTATAAAATTCATAAGATAACAACTTTCATGTAGAATCGGTATAAGTCAATTAATTAAGAGCTAAAAATAAAATAAAAGTCAAAAGGACAAACTTAACTATTAAAAATATAAAGTAATATACTATTTTCAATTTAAATATATATTAATTCTTTTATAAAAGTATTAATACAAAAACATAATGTATTTCAGACTTTGTGATCAAAATGTTTTCTTCATTTGACTTAATTTTTATTTTCTAATCAAAATTTCTCATAGTAATGTAATTTATTACTAGTTTACTCTTTCGCTCTCCGTACGTGTATTAGACCAAAATAATTTGTAAAACATTAAATAGTTGAAATTAATATTATTTATATATGTTTAATAAATAATAAAATAGTTGAAATTCATAAGATTTATATATAATATTAATTAAAAAAATTCACATTAAGTAATAATTTTATCTATTTTATAATTTTGTTTTAAACATTATAGTTAAAATAGAAATTAAGTATCTATTTTGGACACACATATAATAATATTTTGTCGTTCCTATTATTTTCCTTATCTATTTTCTCACTAATCCATTTGTCTCTTCAATATTATAAATTGTAATAATGTTATTCACGTCGTTTGTACTTATAGCTTCAATTTTTTTTTAAATAAAAAATATTTTCTATTTATGAGTTTTAAAAAATTTAGTGTACTTAAGTTCCTTTTATTAAATATATCTCATTCAAACATAATATATTATAATTAAATAAAATATAGTTTTTAAGGATTTAATTTTATCATAGGAATGACAACTTGATAAATTATTACAACCTATAATATATTTTATATTAGGTTATTCTTCTTATATTAGGTTATTCGTCGTCATGATTGATAATCCAAAAGAAAAAAATTATTTAACTTTATAAGTTACACCTTTTTCTTTGTGAGCATTTCATTTTATATAAGCAAAATTTTAAATTTTGCTTTAGTTTTAAATAGTGATTGGATATTAAATTGTAGTTGTTGAATAAATCTTCATAAGGGAGATCATTCTCATCTACATCATCATATTCAAAAGTAGAAAGAAAGTCAGAGATAAGATTGAGATATACCTCTTTGTTTATGTCTGTCACTAAACATATATTTGCATTCTTGTTTGAACTAAAGTTTGACCTATAGTCTGAATCTTGTCACGTAGTCATCACACTCTTCTTGGATATGAGCTTTGGGCACTCCAACCTCATGTGCCTAGGCTTCTTGCACTCAAAACAAGCAATATCTTGCTTTGTCAAATGACAAATGTCATAAATGACATCTTTATTTATAAAAATTATAGGATTTTTCCTTGTTATAATTTCTAATATCTCGTGTGAAAAGTACCCCAATCTAAAGTGTCACAAACTTGATTTTGGAATGTTTTCTATCATAACATTAACCTTTATCACTTTCTTTTGAGTCTTAACTATCAACAAGTTCAAACATCCCACTTGTTTAGCCAACCAATCATCCTCATGGATTTCACATCTTACAATTGATGTTTTTAAAAGAAAAACTTGAAAGACTAATAGAATACGGTCTAACCCAAAATGATAGTATAGTTTAGATTTTAATTTGGTATATGTGTTTGGTCTTTTGTGTATTCTAATTTTTGCTATTTGGACTTAATTTTTAGGAAATAATAGAAGATTCACCTATGGCCTACATGGAGGGTGAATTACATGGTTATTCTAAGAAATGCAAAACATTGGACTTTCCAAGATGAAGGTGGGGTCTGCTTCAATATATATAAAGATGTCATTTGGCTTTTCAATATGAAGGTAAGGTCCATTTAAATATACAAAGTGAGAAGGAAAGCTACGTGGGGCTGCACCATGCACCAATGATAAAGATGAACGTGGAAACCACTCCAATAAAGGCTATTGAGATGCACTTTTGTGCCTACCACATTTTGCACTTCCCTACAAATTCTACCATAGTCACCAATCATCAAATTCAAACTATGTTTTCTCTTGAAAATAACTAAGCATGCAATCCATGCATTAAATAGTCGTAAGCACTCTCCCTTGGTACAAGCAACGTAGAGAAGTCCCAATACATCAATAAAGACACACCCAACCATTGTGTCAACCATTTAGAGTATGACATGTGGCAGCAGCTGAGTGGAAAGCAAGGAATTGTTCTGAAGAAGCTAGGGTTAGAGGTAGCTTACATCTCACGCTAGGTTTAGTGAAACTTCTACCACAAGCTTCTTCTCCTACTCTTTTTCTATAAATACATGTATAGACACCATGTAAAATATGCTTGATTTAAGTAATGACATGTTGTAGAATTTTCAGCTCATTATCAAGCTCTCCTTTGAATTTTCTTCTCTAGAGAAACCTTGAAGAGTTCTTGGTGGTTGACCTAACCTCCTCCAATAACTCCTTCATCACCTAGCTTATCTTTCCATTGAAGCTTCTACCGCAAGCTTCACCATCACTCTTGTAGTTCCGCTTCACCTTCACGAATCCATCTTCATCTTTCTTGCTTCCGGGTGTGTGAAGGGCTTTCTTCCACTCATTGGTTTGGTGCAAAACTTCCACCATACTCTACAACTTCAAGTGGAGTTCCAAGGAGCAAAGCATTAAGAAGGTTCCTCTATCAAAGACAATTAGAATTTTGACATAATTTTACACAAATAAAGTAAAAAGTGAATTCTATAATAAACAATACATTTTTCAAATTAAGGGTAAGAGAGAAAGTTATTATACCATAAAGTTTGGCCAATGGTTTATATCCATTAGGTAGAGTTACACTAAAAGGCTTAATTTCATGAAAGGTATCAAATAATGTGAAGGTATAACATATATGATTTGTGACTTCTCAATCTAATATCTAAGAGTTAGAATATTGATTTTATGGACAAGATAAAAATGCAGATTGTACTTGAGAATGGATCAAATAATGTATACAAGCTAGTGCTAGCTTGATTTTAAGTGTGGCTTGAAGAAGCTTGCAAATTCGATTGTTGTTGCTAGAAAGTTTTTGATTATTCTTGAGTGATAACTTGTTAAGTATTTCTTGAATTGTCTTTTCTTGACTAATGCTAAGCCTCTTCTTGGATAATATTGTGTATCGTAGGATTATTTTTGGAACCAATGTTCAGAGGAGTCTTATGTTTCATATAGTACACATCAATGGTGTATCTATTTCTTCCACAATGAGAACAAACCTTTCCCCTATTATTGCCTTTTTCCTTTGCCTATACCAAAGTTTTTTCTATTATTAGTGATTCTAGCAAACACTTTGGCTTCTTCATCAAAATTTGTGTTACCTTGTCTTTCATGTTGAATTATCATAGCTTTGTTCATAGAAGGTAAATGATTCATCAACAAATCTGAAATTTAGCAATGCTAAAATAATCATTCAAACCATTCAAAAACTGAATAATTATATCTTGGTGCTTGGAATTTCTTGCATTCCTCATTGCTTGGAAATTACATCGAACATAATAAGTGCAAGTAAAAATTGGCTTATAACATTCAAGCTCCTCCAAAAGCCTTTTTAACTTAGTAAAAAATTCAGTTATGCTTAGAGGTCCTTGCTTGAAATTATGGATTTCCTATTGAAGCTCTGAAACACAAATCAAATCTCCTTGCAATAATTGTTCCATTATATCAAACTAGATATATATAACATTTCCCATGAAAACAACACTCTTATTGATGGGAAGATGAAATTCATGATCCATGCACTAAATTGTTACATCTGTCCTAGGAAAAAAAGTGTGAATTAGTAACAAGTGGTACCAGAATAATTCCATAAATAAATTTGTATTTGTTCTTCACAATCAAAGCTCAACGTGCCATTCTAGTATATGAATGGCTCAGGTGTGACAGAAACACTATAAGGGCATTCACTTGGGTACACATAATAATGACTTGTCAGATGATGAGAAAGATCAAGAATAGTAGTATTCCATGATTCTGAACTATTATAGTTTGAATTTTTCATCATTAGAGTTTCACAACAAAATTCACAAAGAAAGAGGTTTTAGATACCATAAGAAAAAAATATTGGAATGCATTTTGATAATATAGAGTAGTTGTTTTATACACAAAATAAAGGAAACACAGCAAAATTATGTAACATGATTGACTTCATAATCACGTAACAAACTCCCTCATGTGTTAGTTGTAACACTTGGTAGATAATCAAAATTTGTTGATGCTGGTGGTAGTGGTGAATGAATCATGTAATAGAAAATTTAAATATAATCCAACTCAATCTAACCTGGTAAACCATAAATTGAGATTCAACTCATTATTATACACATCCAAATCATTGTATAACCATAAAAAAAAAAAAAAAAAAAAAAAAAAAATTTATAATAAAAAAAAAAAAAAATTTTCTTATTTCTCTTAAATTAAATAAGTAAATAAAATTATAAATATATTTATTTTTTTATTTTC
>Ga0123340_1002761_pt1 | contig 16075 bp, 11 predicted proteins | sample SirMexnodulemix_FD_89961 | JGI IMG/M metagenome (GOLD analysis project Ga0123340, IMG submission 89961) | Root nodule microbial communities of legume samples collected from Mexico - Siratro Mexico nodule mix | ecosystem: Host-associated > Plants > Roots > Nodule | place: Mexico: Nepantla... | reverse complement strand
ATATATATATATATATATATATAAAGCTAGAAATAATAATATCCTGACAATAATACATATAATATTTTAATTAAAAGGATTGTAAAGCTAGAAATATGAAAGAGACATGGTTTTTGCATAAAGAAATGGTTGAAAAGGGATTTAGTCTAAGTGTTGCTTCCTATGATGCTCTTATAAAGGGTTTCTATAAAAGGAAGAAATTTGTGGAGGCTAAGAAGCTATTTGAGGAGATGAGAACTGAAGGATTTGTTGCAGAAAAAGAGATATTTGATATTTTTGTTGATGTAAACTATGAAGAAGGGAACTGGGAAAATAGTCTTGAGCTTTTTGATGAAACAATAGAGAAATGTCTTGTTAAGAAAACTTAGTTGACTTTTGCGTATGCCACTTTATGAAGGATTTATGAGGGGCAGTATTAGGAATATCAGGAATATCATCTTTGAATTTGGATATACACAAGTTCTTATTATAAACTTATTTTTCAGGTATGAAGGAAGGATAAAGAAATGTTATTTGGATCATAGTGACTATTTTGCAATTTGGTTTAGTTGTTTGGGAAATCCACAAGAACCATGCTGAAAGTATAACTACTTTAATTAAGAAGAAATCTTGGTGACCTGTATGAAAAGCATGAAAACTGGTTATTTCCCTTCCAAAGTGGTAATCATAGAGTTTTATCAGTCAATTATGACCGTGTTTTTTATCTGGAAGGAGGTCACATCACAGGCATTCAAGCATTCAGAAGGTATAATATTTGGAAATCATGTGGCTGAAGGGCTTAGATTGGCTTAACCATTTTAACTACATACAGCTTCATGCACTGCTTCTGACCCTGAACCCAATAAAAGATATTGAGGCAAGGAGGCAGTAAGATAAACTATCTTGTTTCTGTGTTTAGAAAGATGGTCTTTTAGAATTTATTATTCTCTTTCTTTAGCATGTAATTTGTCATTTCTTTGATTCTCTCACACTCTCTTATTTTTTATTTTTATTATTTATTTATCTTTATCATTACTCTGTATGGTTTCTTTAGGTTTCATTTCCGATTGATTCACTGTCATCAAATTAATTGTTAACGTAACTTTTTGAAATTATTATAATTATAAAAATTAACTAGTCTATTGTTATATACAATAATCATAATTAGAATATTATTGATATGTAAAACCATATATAGTCTGTAATAATAATAATTACTCTTTTATCTAATTATCTTCAATTTAAATACAATATACTTTTCAGTAAAAATAAATAATGGGAAAGATATATCTCTTCAACGAAAAGTAAAATCCTAATACTTTTCAAAATATTCTATTTAATTTTCTTTATTATTTTACTAAAACCAATCCCATTTTTATTATTTTAAAAAAATATATATATTATACCCTTTGAAACAAATATATACGTATATACGACAGAGAAAAGGCAAATATTAAGTGTGTTATCTTGTAGAGGAGGCAAATCTTTTTCAAAAGGGGTGTATTAGAAGAAAAGTGTTGAGGCAGGCCCACTAGAAGAGAAGAGTGTTGGGCTGAATTGGAGGCCCTTCGTGTTAATAGATGTGAAGAAAGAATGAAGTACAAATGCAATATATACTGTATTACCTCTACCAAGAAATGAAATTAAAATAACAAGTTATTTTTAAATTAAAAGTGAAAAGAAAAAATATTTTTGCACAGAGAATGATCCTAACGAAGCTTCACATTTACAAATTTTGCATTCGAGAGGTTAGGTTTGGAAGAAGACAGAAATTAATAATTGAGTTTAAAACTGATATTTTGGCGTCGGTGCTGCTCAGTTGTGGCCTTCACTCATCTTATCCCATCCATGCCTCTCCTTGCTTTCATTCAAATCATAAAATAAACGAGTTGGGACTTGTTCAAGAAACAAATATGAAATTCCTTTTCAACATGCGTTGTTCCAACCTTAAAGTGATGGCAAATTACATGGATTCGTTGGACATGCGTTGTCCCGAATATTACGACAATACAATGTCAAACTCAACTCACACCTTCCTTTGCTTTGCTTTGCTTTGCTTTGGTTTCAGTTTTGGACATTAAGTTTCATCGCCATACTTTCTACATTTCACATATCATCACCCAAACATTCCACACCCTGTCAATCAATCATGAATTAGAGAAAAAGAATGGGAAGATGTGGATGACTAAGATGTTCTGTCTTTCTTTCTTTGTGCTTCTGCTTCTGTTGAAGCCTACAGAGGAGACCAAATCATTGCAAGCAAAAGTACCACCACCACCATATCTTGGTTTATCAGAAACATGTTAGGAATGAATTAGCACAGCGCCTGTTACTACTCAAATATTTCTATAACTAATGTGTTTTTTCAACTTTCACTACCTATATTTGCCCACAAATTCCTGTCAAATGTGCAAGATAGCACGAGCTACTTCATAAGGCTTTTGATATGACTTGCATCCAAGGCCAGGTGACGACAATCTCCAAACATGTACCTAATCTAATTCTAACCAATTTACTTTCCTCGTGAACAAGTGACTCAAGTTCTAAGCTTCCATTCCGTTTCCTGCTTCCTATCTAAGTCCTGTTAGCAATGCAAAGCCAAGGGAAACAGAAAGAAAAGGAGGCAAAAGAAGCTCGCATTGAATTTCCAAGAATGTTTTCTGCCGGAGCATTAATAGGCATTTGTTTGCCAACAATTTATCGAGTTTCAAACAGGTGCAAAGAGGATTGGTAAATAATTATCCCAAAAGTGGGAGCTACATTTTTATTCCTTGTCGATGGAACAACTGAATTCTTCACATATAGAATAACTTTGGGTTTGCTACATACACATTCACACCACAATGAATCACAAAGGAAATAAATAAACAGATTTACTTTACACAAAAATTCTATATTACCATTTACCACCCGTATAAACTAGCCAAGGGGAAGAGAGGAGCCTAAGCAAACAACCACCAAAAAGAGGTGTTTGGAAGAATTTCTGAATACAGCAACGGAGCTTGCACATATGAGTGGAACAGCAAGTGAAGATGGTGCAAAAACAATGTGTCAGGGTGCATATTCATGCTCAATGGTAGGCTGCGTTCGAGTAACCGTGGCAGCAGGAGCTTTTGTATCCCCAACATTGGCCATATGAAGGGCTTCTCCTGCATCTGCAGCCCTTTCCATCTCTTGTATTCTCTTCTTTCGTTTGTACTTTAGCGCCAACAAAACCAGCAAACACAGCAACACCAAAAACACAATTCCACCCAAGACAGACCCCACAATAACCCCAACCTTCTTCCCACTTTTGCTCTCCTCTGGCACAACTGGCGGCGGTGGTGGTGGTGGAGAAGGAGCAGGAGACACCGGTGGTGGCAATGATGGAGGCGGGGGTGGAAGAACAGAAGTCTCGGCGACGATAGACAAATGGCCTTGTGTGGAGGTAGAGCAAGTGTTGCCTCCTGTTACATTGCTGAAATTGGAGGAACCCTGCAAATCAAACCAAACACATCTTGCCACAGCACCCAGAGGAGGATCTCTGACATCCACAAACTTGACCCTGATAGGGTCAGCAGAGGCGCTAACATTGAGGGTTGGCAAATTAGTAGCTGACAAATTGGAGCCATTGTAGGCCAAGAGTCCGAGAACAGGAGCCAGGTAAGTGTAATTGGGCAAAGGGTAGTAGCTTTTGGACCAATTACCCAAATTTTGGTACACCAAAACCAGCCTCTTCACATACGGTTTCTCAATGATCCCTTTGGGAATCTCAAACTCGTTGTAACTTGGAACAACGCCTCTTCTCCTCAAACTGCCACTCCTTAATCTCAATGCGGCAATCTTAACCCCAGTGAAATTGGAAGGAAGGAGAGATGTTGCATTGTAAACGGTACCTGTTTTGGGTTTGACCAAAGCCCTGTAGGCATATTCTTGCAGAATCGCGTCAAGGGACCTGGCTTCGCTAGACTGAGCCCTGACACGGGGAAGAGGGGACCATAGCAGAAGAAACAGAAGCAGAAGCAGCAGAAGATGATGAAGCCTCATGGAGAACAACAATAATAATAATAAAGATAAAGTTTTTGAGCTGTTGGGATTTTTATTGAGAAGGAACAAGAAGAACAACGGGCAGAGAGGGAGGGTATAACATAAAGAACAATATTCTAAAGCGACTTGGAAAGGTTTGAAATTGAACCGTTATTGGGAAAAGGCAAAGAGAGGGTTGGGGAATCTGCCTCTGGGCTTTTGCATTTCATCCATTCCTGAAAAATGAGTTGAGTTCCAAAAGGGGTAGAAGATGGAATTGAAGAAAATGAAAACGAAATTAAACATGAACAGAAAGAAAGCCCTAGATATGAGGTGTTGAGGGAATCCAGAATCCATAATCTCCATGGAAAGATGGGAAAGCATGTTGATGAGAGTCCCCCATTACAGCATTTGGGTTGAGATGAAAAAGAGAAGAGAAAGAGATAAGTAGTGTTGCAGAGAGTGGTTGAGGTGCAGAGGAGAGTGCTGGGCAGAAGAACAAAAGCAGAAAGCAGCGTGACTGCGAGTGTGTGTTTGTTTTTGTGGCCCTTCCAAAAACAAAAACACCAACACCCACACCAACAACATCAACATCAACCAACACTGTATTCTACTGCAACCCCTTCCATGTCTAATTATTCACTCCTTCTTCTCCCTTCTTCTCTCTTAACCCTTTTCACATCCCCAAACATTTAATCATACAATTTAATATTAATTTATTTTTTTCTTCAAATTCACAATTTTACCATCTTATTTTCAATGGAAAAAACTACTACCTATCATTCAAATTTATCATTTTCTTTTCTAAGCACTCAGTGCAATTATCTCTTCATAATTCAAATTAAATTTAAATGTTAGGTTAGAACAACCATTTCCCAACCCATGCACATGTTTGATGTCTTATTTTATGTTCTAACATTGTTTAATTGGTGCAAGTATAATTTTAGTGGTACCGGATTAAAATTAAACTCTTGTTTTTTTATATATGTTAACTAAAAATAAATTATTTTTTTAAATAAAGTCTTTGTCTTATCATGTAAACTCGACTGAGGGGTTCCATTATTAGTTAAGCTTACGTAGAGATGACAGAATCATAAGTTAGCTCCATTGAGTTCTGTTCAAGAAAAAAAAAAACACATTTTAAAAAGTCCATTTTTTTTTTATTTTGGTAAGAGAAAAACTCAAAGTCCTGTTTCAATTTGCCTTTGACATAACCTCAAATAAAGAAAGGCCTTGAAAAGGTCTGCCCTAAAATTTAATGCCCTTGCGTTCCAGTTGGCTAGATATTTTGAAAAACATGTAATTTTTTGTTAATTAATTTTATCAAATTCAAATACAAATAGATTGACGAGTAAAGAAAAAAAAAAAACTAGTTAAAGCACACATGCATGAGTCATCAGCAAAAGAATATAAACAAATAAAGGTGCAGACATGAGTGAGTGTGGTGTTTTTACAGTGATGACCCTAGTTGTTTCGCATATATACGAGAATGTCCTGTTCCAAAACGAGTATGTGATGGTAGGTGTTGAAGGATAGAGGGTTGGTTGGTTGGAGTGCAACGCAAAAATACCTGTGAATCAATTCAATGAGAAATGAAGATGCATACATCATCACTATAAATACAACCAACTGCATCATCTTTCGTAAATTTTCTTTCATGCAACACTTTTCTCACAATGGTGGAACAAAACGTATGAATTACTTCAAAATCTTAACCCAGTATTACAAATGATATGATAGAGAAGGTTACAAATTTACAATATCTTTTAATAATATATAAGTTTTTAATAATATATAAATATATACAAAACTTATCTTACAAAGTTTTATATAATGATATTAAGACATGAGAATCTATTTTAATAAAATTATTGATTTTATTAAATTATTATTAGATCACTGTTAAATATTTAATTTCCAGTACAAGTTGAGTATTTAAATGAATTGGAGTAAACAGTTTTGGTGAATGCCCTTAATGCAGCAGCTGCATGATTGAGTTTGGTACATCATTATATGAAGAAAAAACAAAGTTTTTAATCAAAAGCTTTAGAAAGTATAAGTTAATTAAAACTGGCTTTACCAAAAGTTGCATGAGAGTTTGACTTAAAAAAACACAATAAATTTGGCCTGCTTCAATTTTAAACCGTGTTAGTTCAGTTTATTGTAAGCAAGCTTTGGGTTTCGACTTTCACGGAAAAAGAAAAGCACTTTCTAGCGAGGTAGGGGACCCGATATGATGGACTTCTTTGGGCAAAATTAGATGATCAATTAGCTCATGATTAATAAATTAATTTTTATTTATTAAATTAACTATTAGTCATGAATTGAAGTTTCGAGTTGATAATTTGGTTTAAAAGTATTGAGTAAAATTACATGATAAAGTAATTAGTAAATATAAAAGACTTAAAAAGACATAATTAATTAAGTTTTCTTGTATAAATAATTTGTTTTGTTTTATGTAATTATAGTTTTAATTTCTTTTAAATTGTCATCAAATTTTTTAATTCTCTTATTTTATTTCTAAAAGTTGATAAACATTTTTAATTTGTATAATAAATGAGTGGATATAATGAGTATTAAATAAATTTAATTTCATTTATTTCATAATATTTTTATTTCTTAAATTAAGTTATTATTATCTTGAATTTGTTTTTTGCCATTTTCATTTTGTGTAATTTTGGTTATGTAATGAAACAACATTACTTCAATTTATGATATTAAATATTTCTTAATTTAAATTACATGAAATATTAAAAGTAATTCAATAAATATTATGATAAAAATAGTAAATAATTAATTGTCTATAAAATTTAAATAAGTAATAATAGGTAATAAGTTAAAGATAATAAAAAAATGTATTAAGATATAAGAGGTAGTAATCGAAGAAAATTAAATAAGTTAGAAACTAGCTAGAGTAGTTTTGGAACTTACAATGACATATAAGCTAGAAACTCCTAAAATAAGACATTTAGAGATAATTACTAAACTTTTGAGTTGACCAAACTAGTTTATAAGCTAACAAAATAAACTAGTAGCTAACTTACTGGTTTTATAGTCTATTTAGGAAAACTAGTTTATGACATTTTTAATGTATTTTTACCTATATAAGTTTTGAGAATCAACTTATATGGTCATTATAATATATAATTAGGTATTACCAAATACGATAATCAATAAATGAATTTAATTTTTTTTAGTGAATGTATAGTTTTTAATGATAAAATATTAGGATAAAGTGAAGGGAAGTGTTAAAGGAAAAATGATGGAAGAGAGGGCAAAGGAAATTTGGTCCACATTGGCACCACAGCAGATGACAAACTATCATATTCTCCTATCTATGTATGTGCCAAACTGCACATGCATCGCATCTCTTCTACATCCACCAATCTCATAAACTATGTCAAACCAAATTCATTTTTGGCTTCAACCTTTTTTCTCTTTACATCTCTCTCAAAACTAACCATCAAACCTACATCCCTCTTGTCAAATGGCTCCTACACTTTATATCTTGTGTTGCTTTCACGTTACTCATGCACCCATCTATATAAATCAAAACATGACATTTATGATTTTGATTTCAAAGTAATTAGTTCCAAAAGAATTATAATTGTTAAGTAGATGCAATTAATTTTTCAATCCTCATTCACATGTTATGCTAAACATGTCATAAAAAAATAAAAGTAGTTGTTTTTTATTTGAAAATATAGATATTAATATTTAAGTTCTATTATGGTATGTTAAAAAAAATTTAACAACAAAGAATAATAATATAAATAGTAGTACTTTAGGAGTATTCCAACTCTTATACAAAAAATAAAGCTTTAATCTTATTCTCGAACTGAACCCTACTATAGTACATCTTACCCTAAGTAATCATATTAATTATTTACAAATAAATTACAGTGTCAAGAGACATCTAGTACATTAACCCAATAAACCCTAAACCTTAAAAGATCCAGAAAATGCAATCAACTTAACACAACTTTAAAGATGAAGAGTTTCTAAAACCAATAGTTGCCACAATCACTTTGTTCTCTGATCCACCATAGACATTCTTCGATGTCAAACTACTTTTTTAGGACAATAGTTACTACCTCAAATTGTTGATTCTTGTGCTAAGTTTGATGCACCTTTCCTCAGTTCTTTGCCCACAATTATTGAAGTATTGAATTCATCTTCACCTCCTAAATTAAATAATTCTAGCAAAACAAAGCAAACCAACTAGCAAGCAACTGAATAACTTATTAGTACAGACTTCCTCTTCAAACAAAGAACTTACTAGTCCCTACTGGTAAATAGGATGCACTGTCAACACCCTTACAACCTCTGATATGGTCAATAATTTCATATAATTTAGAAGTCAATGTTAAGAACAATTTAAATATATTTTTCTTCTTTAACCTTTCAATGTACTTTTAAGGATAAAATCATTACATACTCAAAGTTTTAAAAAGTAGACAATATATCGGATGTCATGATTAATCTTAATAATATTATCTCAAGATATTTTAAGTCAAAATAGGTTCTTCAACAAATTATTCCAAATAGACAGATAAGGTTGTATAATTTATTGTATAATTTATTGTATAATTTATTTTGATTGACATATTTGTGTAGAAAGTAACAACTTAAAATGATATTATATTTTTTAGTTAAGGAATAAATTGTTAACAATAGTTGCATAAGAGTGTAAATTTAGATTTTCAATCTTGCATTGAAAATGTTTATTACATTAAATTATGAATTAGTAGAAAATACAAGCAAAATTTGATATTTTGGATTATTTTTTATTAAAATATAACATTATAACTTACATTACAACAAAAATAAACTTTGAAAATATAAAATAAGACAATAAATTTCATACATTTATTTATATGAATTACATTGGAGATAAACTAGAGTGACATTTTCTCCCTCAGTTATAGATTGGTGTAAATTTGGTAATCCAATTTTAATTAATTGATGTTCAATGTGTTCTTCCAATGTTTTACTTATTAGATAAACCTACATTTTTTTAAGGAGAAAAATGTTAATTTCACTTGTTTTAACAATTAAAATGATTAATAGGAGAAAACTTTAAGCATGTAAGTAACCCTAAAATTCTTTCAAAAACCAGTCAAACTAGGACATTCTTATCTTTGAGGAACACAAACGATACTTCACTAATTGATTTAACGTCACTGTTTTAAAAAGTACTGTTTGTTAAACCTTTAATACCATAGTAAATATAATTAAAGATAGTTTGAGAAATATATTTACTTTTATGAAATAGAAAATTAAAAGAATTATATGTTTTGATCAATGTATCTTATACTGAATTTACGAAGGACGAATTCAGATATTTATTCTTTTAAGAACCATATTAATATACATATATATATATATATAACAGGTATAGTAATTTCTCTTTTTTTGTAAAATAAAAATAATAATTCAGTGATTTTTATAATAAAAAATGGAGCAAGAAAGTATGAGAAAAGATATGCATGGATCAGGAGAAAAAGAAACAAAAAAGTTGTATTCAACTGTAAATTGTTTTATAAGAATAATATAATTGTATGAAGATTAAGTGGTATGTGTTGATTGAAGTGTGGACAAATACAGTGTTTTCACTTGACCTGAGTAACATTAGCAGTGATGGCGCTTTCCAATGAAAAATGTGGTGCTTGAATTGACGCTTGCTGCTAATTGGCGTGAAACTGAATGATAGAGAGAAAGAATCTATCACAAGTCTTTCACTTTTATTCCCTTTTCTTTTTTCGTCGGCAACTTAAAGTTTTTGATGCTGAATAAAGCAGTTGGATGATAACAAAGTTATTTATGTTGTCTCGTCTTCATGCTTTCAAACCAAATTACATAAATTAAAGAAAGAAAAAAGTGCATGCCAATTAATAATTCGTGTTCTTTCAAGTAATTTAATATACTGATACATGCCCGCTCCTGACAATTATTTACTTAACGATTTCAAATCAGTGGCAAGAAAGTAAAATAATTTGGGATTTTTTTGTTGTATGATTGGCATAGTCCAAGAGGGTAAGCACAAATTCCAGTAGAAACTTCTTTTCATGATTAGTGACGTCATAGCCACATTCACATGCTTCTGCAATAAACTTCTTTCTTACTTCAATTTGTTTAACTTCAATAAGACAACAAACAAACAAAATTTAGTTCTGCTGAATTGGACTTTACTTTTACATCTCTTAAATGGTTCCAGAGAATACTACAATTCCAGCTTCTGCCTAATCACACATTTTGATTAATTTTATGTAAGTAAACAATAATAATAATAATAATAATTATATTAAGAGTAGAATGTAACTATCAAACGAGCAGGGCAGAGGTTTCTTTTTAAAATTTTATTCACATAATGTATATATTTTTCAATTATATCTTTATTCATTTTATTTAACCTCTTTATCATCCTTTAATTTTTATGAAATATGAAACAGTCAAATATAGAATGATATAGATACTATTTCTAACTCAATCTTAAAATTACATATTTGTAATTTTTCTTAAAATGAAAGTCACTTTCACAAGAGTAATTAGCACCCTTATTTGTACCATTCTTCACTATTTACATAGAAGATGGTATCTTATTTGTTTGAGTCTCTCAAAAATAGACTTTTGTTTATGTTTCGAACTTTATTTTCACCTGTGCTTTATTCTATCTCTTTATTGTTTATTATCGACACATATGCAAGTAATCGGCCATTTTTCAATCCAGATCAGGTTAAATTTTGGATCGTATTCAACTTTCTCTTTTCCATTTAGACTCACACTTAGTAACTTGACAATTGTATTTACATATGATTTCCTTACAATCATATGATCTATATCAAACTAGTTCTCGTTTTTACCATTTATTTTCACACATTCCAATTTGCTTATTATAATAGTTAGATTAAGAAACTAGATATAAAGCGAAGTAAAGAATAACTGGGTTAGAATTATCAGAAAAAGAGCCAGTAGATTAGTGTAAAGGGAGGGGTAACAATAATCTGTGTCTTGTACTCGACAGTAGTAATAAAATTTGTTCTGCTACAGGAAAAGATGAGGATAAAAGAACCAGAAACTGCCAAACGAACCCAAAACCTGGGCGGGCAAGGTACTGATATATATATATATAGAGAGAGAGAGAGAGATTGATAGATACATAATGAATTAACAAAATGTGTTTTTGGTTTGGGGGAAAACAGCACTAAACCCCGCCGTTCCTAGCTAGGTTAATCTTCCCAAGATTGTAACAAAATGTTACAAGGAATTCATGCCTCATGCATATGTGTTCTGCTAAGGCTAAACCAAACTGCACATGTAAAAAAATATGCAAGGATCATCACTTTGCAATTGCATGCTAATCTAATTCTCATGCAATGTTCTTATCTTCTGTTTCTTCTTCGTCTTCTTCTTCTTGCTGTTGATGCTGTTGTGGTGTCACAGAAAATATTGATTTTTTCTGCGAGCCTGGATTTAAAGGAGAGCGCGGTGACTTGGGAAACTGTACCCTAGGAACTCCAGGTGCAGTAGTGCAAGTGGTATCTATGGGATAAAGTTCTGCAACTTCTTCCATGCCTTCATCAAGATACACCACGTCCTGCATACTCAACTGGTGGTACTCCACGATTTCCCGCAGAAAACGATTCTCCCGAGCATATACCTCATTCTCACTCGCTAATCGACCCTTCTCGGCAAGAAGTGTCTCTAGTTGAAGCCGGATCTTCTCCATCACAACATTCTTAGATTAATACACAATACCATACACACTTCAATCAAAACTTATAATTCATTTTTGGTACTAATTACTAACCAAATCATCGTCTGCACGATTAACGTTTTGTCCCTTCTCGCTACCCTCGCGGTCTCGGAGTATTTTGTTTTCTTCTTCCAGTTGAGCACACCGTGCTTTAGAAAAAGCCAAATCTGCTTTCACCGTTTTTAGCTCCCGCAGAAGTAGTTTTGCTTTTGCAGCGGTCGCCATTGCCACCTGCCACCCACCCAAAACCAAAGAGCAAATCTTGCGTCTCATGTCATTTAAGAACCAAAACAAAACTATTGAATATGAATTATATGATCAAAGAAAAATCAACAAAAACATTCGTATGTTTTTTGACTGCACCAAGCAGTGTGACAGACAATTAATTACGTAGTTGCTAGTGCCACCTTACGTCGCGAGATGCCTTGAGTTGTGTTTCATGGATAGTTTGAGGGTCTCCGGTTTGGGCTGGTTGCTGCCATGGATTCCACGTGCCCGGAGCTTGAGGTGACTTTGAGTTGGACGGAGAAATTCCTTTTAGCTTGATCGGAGATCTGGGACCTGATGCTTTACCCTCCATACCCTCCTGATGAAGCATGATCATAATGAGAAAGAGATTTGAAAAGGGTGTTCATGTAAATAAGAATGCAGTAGAAAACGTACGTGAGGAGGAGCAAATGTATTGAAAGAGTGTGTTCTGAGTTTTTCGGAGGCGATGGCGTTGTGGTGTGGGTTCGGGTGTGGGTGTGGGGATGACTTATCCTCCTCCAGAATCTCTTTGGCCTTCTGAGCGAGAACGCCCCACACACCGGATTTCGAAACATCCCCCACCACGTAGTTGTTATCACAGCTCTGCATGCATGCACGCACGCACGCACGAGAAACTACTCATTATTATCAACATCATGATGAAAATATTATGCATGGAAATGGGGTGGTAAGAATGAATGAATTAACCTTGGATCTGTGATGTTCATGTTCAGATTTGGGAAAAGCAAAGTGAAGAGAGGGATCACGACGAGCAGCAGAGGCTTTGATGGCCTGAGCAGCGAGGGAGGGAGAGGAAGATGAAGAGGAAGATGGAGTGAAGGACAAGGAAGAGGAGAGAGAGGGAAGAGGGTGAGCATTGCCATTTTCAGCATCTCCATGAGGTCGAATCTCTTCCTTGAACGTGGAAGTTCTTGATATTCCTTGTCTTCTCCTGTATGCCATTGCCTTGCCGCTGCCACCACCGCCACTGCCGCAACACCACGATGATCACGATCACGATCACGATCACAATCACAATCACAAACACAAACACTAACAACCCTTTCTCTCCCACCTTTCAACTCATAACCATTCCTTTCCTATTTTAAATCTCACCATCCTTTATCACACAAGTGGCTGCTTCCTCTACGCCACCTTAAACGTAGGGTTCGTAGCAATTCACGTTCACCCTTAACTATATTTTACCTTTTTTCTCTCACATGCCCCTCGCCTTCTATCCATCATATACATCTATTATATATATCTTTTTCCACCAATTCACCACCATAATTAACTCATAAATAATATATATAATTACAAATTACTTTTTAGATCATGTAGAGATTCACGATAATGTAATTAGTAATACTTCCTTAATCGTTTTCAATGTCTAAACATTCTGATTTTATGTGTTTATAAATTTGGAAAGGTTAAAACTTTTAAAAAGATATAGAAGAATACTAATTTTCACAAAATTAAATTTGAAAATTTAATACTCTCAAATTCTAAAAGAAGTCATGCATATTAAGTCTGTATTTTCATAAATTTCCTATATATGTAATTTCGTAAAATGTTTATCCATTCTCACGAGTTTTATTTTGTATCATATTCTATTTTAAATTTACACATAACATCAATGAATAATAAATAGAATTTTCTTTTTATTAATGTAAATAAATCTCAACTAATTTACTTTACATCGAGTTAACAACTAAGCTTGGGAGGAGGGAAGACTCAAGAAATAATTTTCATATTTTCATATTTTCATATTGTTAATTTAAAACTAGAAGAATGTTAAAAGAAGTAATTAGTTGGTAAAATATCAAACTCATTATAAGAAGGTTACAAAATAAAATAAAAACTAAGAGGCATAATAAACTTAGAAGTTATGAAAACACAAATCAAATCCAATGGATCATTTATGCTTCATTTCCTGACCACACGCAATGCCTAAATGTTAAATCATAATTTAGTTTCAAAGACTCAACATATATAAAAAAAAGCGTAACAAAATTTGTTTTCAAACTAGAACTTTCACTCTTACCTCTAGTAATCTCAACATCTTTAGCATCAAGATAATTTGCCTTAAAAATGATTTTATTTGATGTTATACGAGATGAACACGACATAGTTTTTAAGGGCACATTAATACTAATCTCATTGGAGTTCAGGTTTCTTGAATTCCTACCTTGATTAGTTCGACCTGTTTTTCTCTTGCTTCAGAATATTCCATTTCAAACTTCTTAGGATTCTTCTTTAATATATCAAAAACTTTCTTAGCTAGCTCATTTATAATACAAGCCTGCAAAATGAATGGTTAATAAATCATTTCATAAGGTAAGTTAGACTTTTTAGAGCAAATCTTGGAATCAAAAGTTCATTAACTTTATATTCCATACCTGCCTAAAATATATGGTACCTGAAGAATTAAAACGCATTGCATTGTCAAATATTAGGAAAACATCATGCTGCATGATGGGTCAAATACCATCTATTAGATGAAGAATCAAGCTAGTATAATAAATTATTTATGTGTGTGTGTTAGACTACTAGTAATTTTAAAATAAAAAAAAAGACATAGAAACATATAAAGGAAGAGGTTATTAACCTCAAATTGTTCCAAAGTCTTGTACATCTTGTCATGTAATTTAGCCCTAACGGTGCCAAAATCCATTGGTTCTTCTATGATTGCATGATAATCTTCAACCTTATTATATAATTTCATAAAAGAGTAAATTAAAAGGGAAAGTCATACAATAATATCTATAAGATATTACAACTAATTAAACACACCTCATTTGGATCAACTGGTTCAACAAATATTTCATATGTGTCTCTCCTACACGTTTTGAAACATTATATTAAATTAGAAGAGGTAACTATAGTTTCAAAATGATACACAACAGTGATAAAAAGTATTCAACACCTTTGTAAAGTGTCAAGTACTAGTTGAAGTATTTGTTTCTCTGGCAAAAAGCTTGAAGATGACAATTTTGATGGCTTATCTGATTCATTGTCAATCATGTAGTAAATTGAATGCATTATAAGTGTCATAAAGAGTACAATTTTAACCAAATGCAATGTCAGTCGATGGTGCAAATCAATTTATGTTAGAAGACTCACCATCACAACTATTTTTTTGAATATCATAATGGCTAGAATGTTTCACATCCTGCACAATGATTTCTGAATGTGAATTAAGATAAAGATTTAGCAAGGTGTGAAAAAATATAACATTAATAGAAAATAATACTTGATTTGTTGATGGTTTGAGTTGTTGGAGTGGTTTCAATTTTGTGGTCTTTCTGCCCCTTGTTCGGAATGCAGATCCTTCGTCATTGTCTAAATGTTGCCTCAATAAATGGTCATGAGCATTAGTCTTTTGTGTAGATAATCGCAGGCTTCTCCTTTGTCTTCCTGTTTTTTGCAAATTCCTGTCTTGGAAAATAATTTTGTAAGGTTTAAGGTTACATTCAACACAATTTATTAACAAAATGAAAGTGAAAGACTAAACTCACCTCAATCTACCCATATTATGTTGGTACAAAAGACAAATGATGAAGCCTTTTTTAAAAATAGTGAGCATAGGAACCATGTCATTTGATTATTGCATATTTGACATAAGAGATATCATATCAAAAAATAACAAAAATGGTATTAATATTAATAATGAGATATGAAAATTAATTAATCATATAATGTTTGTGGTACACCAAATCAAAGATTTCAATTCTTAGATAAATGTCCATGTAAACCAAATCAAAGATTTCAATTCTTAGATAAATGTCCATGTAAACCAAATAGTTTTTCATAAGATTCACCTTCTTTCTAATTTGTATATACAAAAATAATTTTTTAATTTATATTTTTAAAAAATGGTTTTATTTTCAAATTAGAGAAAATAGGAAATACAATGATATTGACTTATAATTTCCTTAGAAAATAAAAATTTCCTTAAAAAATAAAAATACAATGGTTGCATAGTTTGAAATGCAATATTTTTTTTATATTTTAAGTTGTATAATTTTAAATTATATATATATATATATATATATATATATATATATATATATATTTTTTTTTATT
>Ga0123340_1002760_pt1 | contig 16077 bp, 13 predicted proteins | sample SirMexnodulemix_FD_89961 | JGI IMG/M metagenome (GOLD analysis project Ga0123340, IMG submission 89961) | Root nodule microbial communities of legume samples collected from Mexico - Siratro Mexico nodule mix | ecosystem: Host-associated > Plants > Roots > Nodule | place: Mexico: Nepantla... | reverse complement strand
TTTTTAAATAAATAATAATCCAATACCTATATTAAGAAAAACTAAAACTGAAAATTCACGTTCAACTTTTGTTAAAAAAACTTGCAAAAGCCATTTTCAAAAATGAACAAAACTAAAATAAATAAAAAATTCAAACACACAAATTGTATCTCAATGTACGTTTTTTCTTAAAAGAAATTCCAAAAATATAGCAATCGTATTGCGGTGTACTATTTCATTCATACAAATTTAGAAAGGTTGACTGAAAGTACAAATTCGAGTTGCAGTAAATCTTTTCAAATATACCCATTTACTGAGGTACAAAAATTACCTAGTTTCTAAAAATAACTACACAAAAGTCACACTGAACATGGAGCCTCTGACCCTCCTCTGCACAAAAGAAATAAAAAAGTTGAACATAGTTGTAAGAGTTATTGAAGAAGTAATCTATGCTCTTCTACCACAAATATAAAATATAAATAATATATATTAATTTATTAAAGTAAGAAAAAAAATGAGAGATTTGTGTTGAGAAGATGCTCTGAAAGATGCCAAAGGCAGAAGAGTGTGTGTAGTGAAAGTGGTGGTGAAAAGGTAGAAAACTAATGAAACCAAATGAGTTATGGTATGTGATCCAATCTAAATTTTGAATCATTACTCATACACAACAAAAGTCAAGAGCTGAACTTTCCTTCCTTCTTCCTTCCTCCCTTCATCATCCCACCGCCCGCCACACCACACAGTCAACCGAATACAATCATACACAACAACCCATTTCCGTTACGACAGTAACTATAAAATCTTTCACAACAAACACGTGTCTTCATTCTTCTTCTATCATCATTTCTAACTGCTCCATTCCCCAATGCTTCGTTTCCTTTTGCTGCTCTTCTTATTGGGCCTGGGAGCCCGCGTGGACTCACACGAGGAATCGGGCCCCTGGAGCTGCGACTCCGAGTCCGAGATCCGAGTCGAGGCCGGTTTCAAACCCGGCGTTATTACACTGGACGGCCACGCCGACGATTGGAAGGACATTGATGGGTCCTACTTCCCCCTCCTCCCCGCCCTCGACCCTGACGCTGAGAATGAACTCAAAGGGGGAAAGATGAGCGTTAAGGTATCAAACTCCATTCTCTTCGTTTTCCTCTCGCCGATTTTATTTTTCTTACTTTTTTTTTTTTCAGAGTCTGCATGATGGCCGCGATATCTTCTTTCTATTGCAAGTCGAAGGTGATTATGCGTACTCTAAAGGGTAATATGCCGTCACACGCATAGCTTGTTTCTGTTGATAATGTTTTGAAATTATATGTTAGGGTCTGATTTGTTTGTAAAGAAGAGAAGATAGGTTTTATCTTTGAATTTTATTTGAAGTTTTTGTACATCTAATACTATTTGATCATTTTATCAAATTAGCCTATTTATTAACATGATGTATCACTAGGGTGAGTTCCTGTATAATGTCTGAATAAGAAAGTTTTACACCGATATTATTTATAGATGAAGTTCTTTATAAGTGGTATTATCTTTTTTTTGTGGTTATGACAAGATTTGGTATGGTTGGTGCATTTTTTTGCGACGCAGTGAAAGCAAGAAATGCCCATCTGTTGCTCTCATGTTTCAGATTGGAGATGGTGCCTCTTATCATAATGTAAGCTGATGCAATAAACGATAGTTTGTTCAAATGTTTTCTAAGTTTTACAGTCTTTGTTGCTTTCAATTATATCCTGACCCTTTTTTAGAATATTTTTATGAAACATTATTTGATAAAGATTGTGTCGATTGTTATAAGATGGGTGGCTGTGAGGAACATTCAACCTCATGCACTAACAAGACCTGCAAAGGGCATGAAGTTGACATTATGCACTTTTCCATAGGAAGTGCTGTTCCGGGACGGCTTTATGGTGGCAATCCCCTGGACAATAGGGATGGAAATGGTGGCGACAGGTGATGAGCTGAAAAGTTTCTTGTGTTGTACTATATTGGTTGACAATTCATAACAGATAGGCTATTTTTTTTTGCTGGATGTGTTCATTCACTTCCTTTATTTTGTTGGTACAGGTTTGGTCACTTGGTTGATCTGTATGCCTGGAATCCACATTGTAGATACTTGGATGGAACTGGTCCTCCAGGTTCTGGTATGTACAAGTGCAACACCATTAATAAGAATTATATGCTTGTATGACTGAAAAAACATCAGAATGAATGGTTAAAACACCCTGTGGAAGTATCACCAGAGGCTTCCTCCTAGAAATTTGAAACTACTGGTCTGTAGTTGCTTTGCATGAGTTCATTGTGAACTAACCATATCTTCCTTCATACTTATGCCCTTTATTCTGGTGTTCATGCAATTCTTTAAGTGGAACATGCTTCATTCTTATATATACATTTTCTATTATCATATTGCTTGTCTTTTTCCCCTTCCACTGTTGTCTGTATTTTGTATTGTACATTATTTAGTTTGCTTACTTATAAATATCCTTCACAGTTTACTCACTTTGGCCACATAAAAAAATAACGATATCTTGTTTTGATTCATGCACGAGGTGGTCCATTATTTTATACCTTTAGCATAGCATTGAAAAGGCAAGGTTCACGTTGATATTAATCTCTTCTAAATTTGCTCCTTAAAAACTTTTTTTCTCAGCAGTTTTTGTAAAATAATTTATATCTTTCCCTACAAATCCCAATTTAAAATTGATGTAACTTTACATATGGAAATGATTAAGCAGTGATTGCATTTTGGCATATGTATGATGCGTCTTAAATTACTTTAAGATGGCTTCATTCACATTGGTAGAAAGGGATGTGCCAAAATTAATTAAGGCATCTCTTATCCGTATATTAGAGGACAAGACGATGGAGATATAAGTGCTTTTTATGCTATAAGATTACATAAGACAACTTTTAAGTTCCCAAATCAGCTAAAGGTGATAATTAAGTTTTAAAATGGCATGACACAAGATTGACAAGTGCTGTTGTTGGGCCCACAGTTCATAACACTCGACACAATAGCACCAATCAGTATTTCATTGTAATCATAATCGCTGTCTTACATCAGTTACTTTATACTAAGTGGTATTTTCATAATCTTAAACTTATAATATTTTCTCTTCGAATCCAAAATGATGTGTTCAGCATAACATATGTAGTCTCATACTGGCAAACCGGTTTACATTATTTTCTTTTTCTGTAGAAAAAAGCACCATTTCTGTTAGTATAGAAAACAAAGATTCATTTTACCACGTGAAATTAGTCACATGAAAAAAGAGTCTTTTAATTTGGTTAAAAGCAAAAACTTCAAAAATATTATTGTTCCCATAGGCTTTTCTTAATCCATCGAGATGCCTTTTCAGAAAAGACTGTAATAGAGTCATCGAGTTCTAAAGCGAGCAATACATAAAAAATAGTGACCCTAATGATATCAATGAACACGAGATAGAAACATTGGCGCTAAAAGGAGCATCTAGGATACTCTTACTCAAAACTCTCACATCGCTTAAAAGTTGAGGCTTAGAGAAGTTATAAACACCCTCCTTATTTAATCCACCTTCGATGCACCTTTTTAGAACAAAATTGTGATAGAGCTATTGAACTTCAAAGCAGAATGTGGTGACCCATAAGCGAGCTTGAGGTTGGAACAATTATATATCATGTGATCCTATTAATAGATGTCCATATACTCTCCCTTGCCTTTTTAATTGTTTCTAATGTCCTTTGTATGTCTCCAAACCACCTTACGTGATTTTCTATTTTTTTCTTTTCCTTTTAATTAGTTCCATATCATTATCTTTTTTGGACACTCATTCTATACCTTGTCCTTTTTTCTGTGACCACACATATCCATATGAACATCATCATTTTTATTACTCCTAACTTTTCTCGTTATCCCTATAAAGGTCAACATTTATATCATTGAGTCTTGTTAGATGCATAGTAGTACAATAAAAATTGTCCTTAAACTTTGGTAGGTACTTTGCAATCACAAATTATGTTCAATGTCCTTCTCCATTTGAGTCGTCCCATTTATATCTTGTGTGTTACAACCTCGTTGATTTCCTCATCATTTTGAAGTATTGGTATGAAACATTTAAACCTAGAAACTTGTGGCATAACATCTCTCAATTTAATTTTGTTGTAATGCTAAGTTTCACATCGAACAGGAATGAATAAGTGAAGTATCATATAAACTAAAAATATGCAATTCTAATACCTTTGTTGAGGATCTCACATGGACTAAAGAAATAGCCAAAATATAGTATATAAGACGGTGCAAACCTCAAATTACAAGTCAATTTTGTGTCACTCGCATCGGTCCACTCATAAATATCTAATTCTGCACTTGAGATGTCTTGTCTTCAGTGTGGAAGAGTGTGTTGGAGATTATACATTGACTAAGATATGACCAAATTATAGTATATAAGTAGGTGCAAACCACACTTTGAATGTGGGTTCTGTAGGGCTAAGTTAGGACTAAATCTACTTTTTAAGAACCATAAAGTTTTAGATTGAATGGAGTGTCATGTTCACTTTGGTAGTTAAACTTGTGGCCAATTTATGGAGATCTTTCCAACGTTTTGTATGCTTAGATTCCCAAATATGTAGTATTAAAGTTGATGGTTTGACTTGGTGGTTTAACTCATACAAATATAAAGAAATTAGTGGTGGATCTATGGATAAAGATCCTTTGTATCAGTAGTCTTTCTAATGGTAGATCTATATATGAAGGTATAATGGCGTGTCTTGTTGATGTGAGGAAATAATGGTACAACAATGTCTAAAGTGTATTGACGATAATGACTGAGCTCTAGGGCCAAACGACAATGCAAATATTATAGCATATTGGCAATAATGGCTAAGCTTTAGGGAACCATTGAATAGTCATGGATAGAAAAGGGTTTGTGCTTAAGGGAGAACATACCATGTGGAAGAAATCCACACTTGAAGAAGAAATTTTTGAAGCACAAGTGTGAATATAATGTTCCCACATTGGATAAGAATGGACAATTTGAACTACATATTAGTGAAGTGAACCTACAAACCTAATGCCTTCAAGGTTTAGATTGAATTTGGTGTCAAATTCACTTGTGTAGTTTGTGTTTGATCATTTGATACAAATATTCCTAGTGTTTTATCCCATTAGATTCCCAACAATTTCCAAGTCATATTCCTCTCGTCTTTCATTCAGGATACAATGTATATACTTTGTCCTACCATACTTAAGTGAAAAGCTTTTTTGTCTTCAAAGTTTATTTTCAAAGCTAAGTTTAAAGTTAACAACTTTCGGTGATTAAAAAAGATGTAATTTGTAAAATGAAATGCAATCAGTAATAATCCTTTGTATGTCTCTAGTAATCACATTCAAGATTAAGTAAAACAAATAGGGATTTAAGTCTGAGTCCCATTGTTGTTGTCCTATCCCAATCCAAAAGTTCTTAATATTGCCTCATGCAGTTTTCACACTAGTGGTTAACATATCGTACATTTCTTTTGTAGGTTTGATATAAGTCACGAAACATCTTTCTTTTCGAAAGTCATTTACTGCACTTCTCTTGATACTTTATTATAAGTTTTTTCGAATTCAATAAAACTTATATGCAAGTCTCTTTATTTCAGTATCTTTTCATCTATCTCGTTAATTATAAATGACCTCTGTTGTAAACCTTCGTATTAGTTCCCCTGACACTTGATCATAAGTTGTTTTGAAGTCAATTCTACTTATATGCAATTCTCTTTACTTCAGTATCTTTTCATCTGCCTCCTAAAATGTAAATGACTTCCTTAGTAGTATCAAACAAAATTTGTCTTGTATAATCCTGTCTCTTCTCCTAAATCTATGCTTTACCACATTTTCCATAATTTCTCAGTGTGACTCATAAGTTTTAATCCTTTGTAGGTAACGTAATCCTGCATATTTCTCTTGTTCTTGAATATTCGAACTAAAACTCTTTCCCCCCACTCAATTGACATCTTAGATCTCAAATCTCATTGGTGGGCTGATAAACACCCGAACACTTGAGAAACCTACCCTAAAAAGCGAACAATTAAGGGGGAGAACCAAACACTCAAATACTTTATCAAGTATCTCAGCACCAACCAGCTTTGAACAAATTGATAACATCCAAACAGTTGACCTCAAAAGCAAGTTATTAAGGGGTACAACCAAACACTTAAATACTCCCTCTCCCACACTTGATGTGGGACTTAGACACTCCACAATATTAAGTTCTATCATGGGCCAAATGATACATTGTGCTCCTATGCACTTTTGAACTTCAATAAGAATACCGTCTAAACCAACAACTTAACTATTATCCATCCTTTTCAGGATCTCTTTTTCAGCACTTACCACCAACACAAAATGAATTTGTGAACTTAAACTTACCCTCCAATAAATGATTTGATGTTCCTCCTTCTTCTTGAAACAAGTGTTCATAATTCCAAAATCATAAGTTATAAAGAAATCAAGAATAAACTTAAAGTTGTCTAAAACTAGAACCACATGGACTGCTATAAATTGCCTTGCGTCACTGCTGTCCATTTAGATGCCTTCCTAAGAAAATCCTCATGTGTGCCTCGAACCATTCCTACCAGATCCTTCCAAAACTTTTCTTTAACAAGTGCTTCAGATCCTACTAAGTACCAATAATATTGATGATCTCAAATGCAACCAATAGTTTTAAGGTTCATATTTGGCTTCAACTTTTTTACTTCCACCAGCCTCTCTTTCCAATCCTTGTCCACAACAATGCCCTCACTGTTATTCTCTCTAAGGTTCCCTGTATACCAAAGTTTAAATCCTGATGGACCTAACTCCTTACCTTTTTCTCTAACCCATTTGGACTGTCGTTGGTACATAATGTTAATCCTCTTCGGAATCATGGTGCCTACCAACTTTATAAAGTTTCCTGTCAAAGAACCAATATTCCAAGTAGCAAAAACCCCTGAACTAGCTTCTCTGTCCACATGTGTATATGTTCAAGAAAATACGACCATTCTCCCTTATTTAACACTATATATGGACACTGATGCTGGGACTCTAGATCATTTGGCTCTGTCCTCAAGTCATATAGCTTGTTACTTCACCAGGTAACATCTGAATTTAATCTCTACGAGAATCATGAATTAAATTTATGTTGGTAGATTTTGTGCAGAGAATTGACATTTTGTTGGCCTATTAATGTTTGTGGTTTGAGAGTTACAATAAAATGTCTACTACTTCATAGGAATTGAATAGAATGATAGCGCATCTCTTTTCAAAGAGTTAAAATTTGGAAATGAAAGACACTTCCCTCCAGGCAATTAATTTCTCTTTTATTTAAGTATTATGACTTGGAATGTTGTGGTTTATATATGTAGTATAATCTTGTTTTCAACCCGTCAGTTGTTGATACTTGTTATTCTTATAACTTCTATCATTTAAGGTATAACTAACTAACCCTTTTTTCTGTTGTCAGCTAATGATTCTAGTGCACAGAATGACTGGAAGGGTGCCTGGTGGCATAGTAGTTTCACGGTTCACTCAGGTAACTGATTCATTTAAAGATCAAAAAACTAGTATGTCCTATCAATTAATGGTAGTTGGAAGCTGAACTCAGACTGAGTTTTTGGTTGATAGTGAAGGCATCCCAAAATAGTGTTTTCTGACAGTTGTTAAAATATGTTATATCTATATACTACTTATGAAGTAAACGGTTCGTATATATGACATGAAACATGCCTTGTACTATGCTTCATTTATGATTTCTGTTCTATGGCATGTCAACAGCAATTTAAAATTTTCCATACATGTTAGTAGCAGTTGCTTTAAGTTGGTGCCGTCTACGTGGGTTAATCTCCCACTAAGTGCCAAAAGTTCAGTGATCCATTAAAGAAGAAAACCTGCTTTGTTTCTTAGGCTTCTTGCCATATAAAATATCCTTTTTTGCGAATAAATCCAAATTTTCGCTCTCCATAGTTTCAAGCATCGTCACTTTATTCTATTATTCAAGTTATCATCATATCAGCCGTTCTTTGATGACATTTTGCTTGAGATCGAAAGACTAAATTGATTTGCATTGTTTAGGTGTTATGTTGATGTTATAAGGAGTATTGAAGTGATGATATTTTGCATTGTTGAGGGGATTGCTTTGATGATAAATATTGAGAACCAAAAGTACGACACCTATTTTCTCGTAGGACAAAAGTAGGGATTCATTCTATCTTTTATATTAAAGCATATTTTGTATTCTATATTTCTAATGTATCAAACTCAGTCATGGACTCAATTAGGTGCTGGGTCAAGGTTAAAATAGTAATTGATTAACTGGTTGAACCATATGTGTGTACTAAATGCTTCCTCTATTTCAAAACAACGGTGTTTTTAACTTTTGAAGTTACTTTTTCCAGTAACATATGAGTAAAAATAATTAATATATTATTATTTATATTGAAAAGAGAGACAAAAGTAAATATGAATTAAAGATTTTTTTACTAAATTTTTATTATTTCCCCTTCTCATGTAATTTAATTTTTTTTACACAGAATAAGAACAGCAATAGATATACCGCTGTTTGAAATGATTTTATTAGAAATTAGTTGTTTCTTAGTCAGGGTACCTTAAAAGGCTATTATTTTAAAACTGAGGTAGTATAACAACAGGAGAATTATAACTAACATGGAGTTTTGGTGTAATGCTTGTTAATATTATGTCATAGGATCAAATTATTACCTCACAGATTCACACTTTATTTCTTTACCCATGGATAACACTAAATAGTTTACAAAACTAATAAAATTTGTTAACCTGAGTTATTTTTCTCGCTGGTTCAGACTAGTTCTATCACAGCCTCTGATTTATTGGGTCGAGCTGTTTTTATTTTATTTTATTAGAGCACCTTAACTACATTACCTTAAATCTGATCTCTCTGCTTTGTTTTACCCTACCATTTAGTTACTTAGCATCTTTTTTTCCTTCTTTTTTCTGTGTATTGGTATTCACATGCTTGTCTATAACAGGTTTTGTAGAGGATGAGAGTCCATATGCAGATAATGGAAAAAAGGGCACATACTTTTTTGAATTTTCCAGGCCTTTGAGGACTATGGATCATCTTCAACAGGTTAGAACCTAGAAAGAAATATGACATTAACAAGTTTTTTTGCTAAAAGCTTGCAATGATTTGTTGATTTTTTTAACATCAGTTCAATTCTTTGTTCCCAAGTTCTCTTTCAATTAATCTTTGGAGCCTTTTGTAAATCTAATAATGAGGGATGAAAAACATAAGAACAACTTATTATTTATCAATTTTGATCAATGCTGGCACAGTGATCCCAGGTCATGCGATACACAATATTTTTTCAATAGATGTCTGTGCTGTTTTGTTGTTGATACAACTTTGGCTAGGATATGATTGCTTATACTGTATTGTTCGTTTTTACCTTCTTCACAATGCAAATTTGCCTTCTGAATAAATGTTTATTGGCTATGGCCAAAAACTAAAACAAATCAGATTTGGATCACTGCCTCTCTTTTTCTTGGTTTTGTTTGGGGTGGGAGCAAAGATGAAAAAGATCTTTTCAAATATGTGTTTGAAGGAATTTTTCTGAATCATGTGGTTTTTGTTTTGACATTGTGTTTTCTTCTTTTAGTTTCTTACTAGCTAAGAATCCATTTTGTGGCTTAATTAGAGAGAACTGGAAACCAAATAGATATTTTTGTTTTAATAGTTCTTTACGGAGTAATATCTATATTCCAGAACTTCATTTATAAAATAACTAGCAAGTAAATGATGCAAAATAATACCTTGCAGGACGCGCAATTTAACATCGGTGGATCCAGTAAGATGTCTATTGCATTCTGGTATCCAGTAGATGGTCAGCCATGGCATGGTTCTGGACACTACTCTGTTAACTGTGATTGGGTTCCCATTGACATATCTGTTGGCGGTCCTTTGAGTGGCAAGTCAGTAGATGCAGCATCAAGTAGCTCGTGGAATGTGGCTAGTGCCTTTTCCGTTATACTATCAGTAGCAGCACTTTGTGTGTCTGTGTTTGTGAGCTATCGGGTGCTCAGTCCCAAGAGTGTTTCCTTTACACCGTTAGAGAACAACAACCTTTAAATATTGAACCAACAGCTTGAGTTTGGGATTGTACTATTCATTACGCTTGTACTAGATAGGTTTGTACTGTGTAGTGCTTTCTCTTTGCTCTATTTTTTAATTGTAACTGAAGCTTACTTTAGTTATTTTAAGCAGTGTCAGAAAAGTATTAATTCATTATCTGCATTATGGAGTTCCATCCTCTTCGGCTTAGTTGTTGCAATTGCAGTACCATTTGCTTTTCAGTAGTTTTCAGCATCATTCAGTACGAAGTCGAACTTGAATTGGAATCCGGCCAAAGGAAGAGGATGATTTTGGGTATAAAATAAAAACAAACTGAAAAAAAATGAAAGCATAGGTTTTGTACTTAGTTGCATAACTGTGAGACTGACTCTTGTTGAAAGTGATGATCAGGTAAAATTCTTCTTTAGGTAACAACTTCACAATTTGAATTTCTAAACATTCAGACAAAATTTACCAGGAGTTGTAGTCTATTTTCACTTCAAGTAATCGCAATTAATTGATAACTTGTCTATACAAAATGCATACAAAAGGGCAGCTAACTTGATATGACAATATTGATGAGGCATAGGTGATAATTGAATTTAACAACCCTTTGCTTATTACTGTACTAAGCTTCCAATTGCATAAAGGAAATTAGAAAAAGTTTATTTATCAAAAGAAACAACCAGATAGCGACATAAGTATAATGTATAGTCGTGTTGGTTTTTTTATCAACGGTTTGGGTCTTTTAATTTTTCTATTTTATAAAATTTAATGTTCTAGTAATGCTTACATTATTTGTTGAATTGTAATGGTTCTATGTTGAAAATAAAGTTACTGTGATTGAATAATTAGATATCGTCTTAAAATGAGAGAAGCACGTCGGTTGCATCCATAAGTTCAATACTCTTTCAAAAATTATGAAGCAAACATAAAATGCAACGACTTTCTGCCTCCCTATCAGGTTAGCCAACCTCTAGTTGTAAAATAAATGCTTAGTACAAAGACTTTGCAGAAACTGTGACACTGGAGAATGTAGGTTTCCAATGTCAGTTGTAAAGACAAAACTTGCGCAGAGTACAGGATAGTGCATATGAATCGATTTTGTTAATAAATGGGTCATCTAACAACTAATCCCACTTAAGTTCATTTTCATAAATTAAAATCATTACAAGAAAACAAAAATGCTTAAAATATCACGTAACAGGCATATCAACTACAGACTTAAAGGGTCTCAAATTTATGTCCCTCGTAATGTTGCTACGTTTAATTTTTTTGACGGAGAGCTTTACTGACAGTACTGTTAGTTAGTTCAGCATAGAGCTGATAAACACGAAGACATAGTTCAGCACAGATTAATCAGATATCAGTAAGGCATCCAAATTCTAGTGGTCCTAGATAACAATTAAAAAAGAAAATTAGAGTGAAATTGCTTTATTTGTGGCATGTTTGGAATAAAAAAATTATTTTCTCTGTGATTCTTTTATTTTGAAATAGAAAATATGGGAACGATATTTTGCTGGAATAATTATGCAGTGCAATCATTTTATCAATCTAAACGATTCTGGAGAAAGCTAAGATAACTGACAAATCACTTTCTTCATAAACTGCACCTACATGCTGCACACAATTGTTTTTTCATGATGTCTAGTTCTCCTGCGCATGGTAGTTCTGAGGATCATCTTCCTTCAATTCTGGATCAATTTCAGCAGAGGATTTGGAAGCGTTAATGCAAGTTTTAACCCAGGAATCATCAAAACCGTTAGCCTTGAGAATCTTAGACAACTCATCAACACCATCCACATCCGTCTCTTCTTCATAGTACTTCAGAAAAGCCCCAACAACCTGTGGCGAAGGATGCCATTCATCACCCTTGACTCCTGAAAATGCAGCCAGCAAGTGCCTCACAGCAGCATCCAACTGACGTTTCTCCAAGAAATACAACATGAACATTTCTTCAATCCTAAACAAAGGCCCTTTGCTCCTCCTGCTAGCCCCCTCAAACACCAATTCAGCTTCTTCCACCATGTTCTGACCCAAGTAAGCACTAACACAGACACCAGGTAACCTCAAATCATAGCTAACACAACTAGCTTCCCACTCCTCAAAGCATTTTGCTAAGCCCTCTATATCCTTAAGCCTTCGGAGGGTACTAAGCATAACAAGATAGCTAAAATTGGTCACAGGGGAGACAGACTTGAGGGAATTCCACACTCTATGAACCTCTCCAAGATTACCAGTCCCAGCATAGAGGCCAAGCAAGCAATGGTAAGCATCACGCTGCCGTGGCTTCACTTCTTTCTCCATCATCTTAAGCATCTTTTCAGCCTTCTCAAAGTCCTTAGCCTTTACATAAATAGCAGCAAGGTTGCTGTAAGTTTGCCAACTAATTAGTTTTTCAGTTCTCACCTCCTCATAGACTCTTTCCACCCCATCAAGATCTCCCAAAGAGGCCAAGCCGTTCATCCAGATATGATACGTGAATGAAGACAAGGGAAAACTTCTCCTTTTCATTACCCCCACAAGCTCAGGCACTCTCTGGGGTTCACCAATTCTCATAAACAGAGTCATCAAATTGTTGAAAGCCAGAGAAGTGACATAACCCAATTCATCCATTTTGTCAAAATGACTCAATGCCTTGTCTTTCATTAGTTCCTTGCAGTAACAGTTCAAGAGAGCACCATACGTATACTTGTTCTTGGCTGGCGCAGGAAGAGCACTGAAAAAATTCTCAGCCTCAACCAGCCCTTTGGTCTTGGACACAAGATCCAATTGCACTGCATAATTATTCCAGGAAAAGTTAATCTTCCTCATCTGCATCCATTCTAGTATCTGCAATCATCGTAAATTATAAAGTTGAACAAAAATTAAAATTACAAAAAGAATTATAAATTGATATTTGATACCTCCAGTGCATGCTGAAATCTGCGATATCTTCGGAGCTGCTCCACGCATCTTTCGAGTTCTGTCTTTTTTATGGCTTTGCCTTGCATTATATGGTAGTCCAAGGTTTCCGACACGCTTCCTCCAGTCATGTCCAACGCCGATAACATTCGATAGAGGTTTGGACTTTTCGCTGGACTCTCAGCCACCGTGCAAAGTCGCCGGAGTAGCCATCCTCCACCAGAGATCAGACGTGCGTTATTCATCTCCGTTGATCTGGGACCGTGCAACAGCCGGGGCGGGTGCTCTTTGTCTCTTGTTGATTGATTCCGTAGAAAGGTTTTGTTAGGGTTTATCACAACGCACCTCACGGCGTCGTTTGATTTTCACTTGAAAAACAGGTAAGCTGAAATATTTCTGTGTATTTTTGACTGAGGAGTGGATAGTTAGTTTAGTGGGTGTAAATGATATTTTTGAATTTTATAGAATTAAGAAAGATAAACTTTAAAAGTTTTAGTTAGATTTTATTTTAATTTAAATACATGTATATAAGAAGATGAGATGAGTAATAGAAAATACTTTTAAATTTTTATTGAGTTTAAAATTTATTTTAATTAAAATTTAATTAACAAATAGAATAGATAGATATTGTAAGGTTGAAAATATAAAGTAAAATTGAATGGTATTAATTGAATGGATATAAAAGTAGAATTTTAATTAGATTAATTTTTAATAAAAATCATGTTTTGTGTTATTATTAACATTAATACTAGATAGATTTTCATTTTCCACAATGTCATTTTTCATTAACATATATTCATCAAAAGGGACCTATCAAATAAAATAATGTTTATGTTGAAGTAGATTCTTTTAATTTTTTATGTCAATTGGTGCACAATTCATGTTCTGAAATTATTATTCATGCTGAAAATAATAAAAGAGTAGAAATTGAAAATTTGAAAAGATCTTCAAAGTTTGTATCCTTCTTAAATGATTATCATCATTAACTTGTCTCTTTTAATACAAAAGGTTGAAATTCATGAAGGTAAAAAGGTGTGTTATATTGTCAATTATGCATTATCTTATAAAAATTCATATGTTAGAAACTTGTAGTATACTTTTTCTATATCATCCCATATTGAACCTTGTATATATGAAGAGGTCATTACTTCACCTAAATGAATCAAGACCATAAAAATCAAAATTGAAGTTCTTGAAAGAAACAAAATATCTATGTTACTAAATTACCAAAAGGAAAACCCTCATCTATTGTAAATGGGTATACAAAATAAAATATAAGGCAAATGGAGTAATAGTACGCTACAAGACACACCTTGTTGTCAAGGGTTATAGCCAGATGGAAGGAATAAACTACCTTGACACATATTGACAGATGGTGAAACTTACCACAAACTCTCTTCTTGTAGCTCTTGTAACAATTTAGAAATGACATGTTGAACACTTGAATGTCCATAACACCTTCTTACATGGATATTTAATTGAAGAAGTATACATGATCTTATCATAAGGTGTTAATCCCACACAACCCAATCAGGTATGTCAGTTAATGAAGTCTTTATATGGCTTGAAGCAAGACAATAGACAATGGCTTATTAAGTTTACTTAGTTTATAAAAAACTATTGATTTTGTTCAATCTAAATCTGATAGTTTTTTATTTATGAAGAAAACATGTTTTTCCTTTACTACATTAATGTCTATGTGAATTATATAATATCAGGAAAGGATTGCATATATCAAATATCAACATTGTCAAGATTTCATTAAATTTCTTTCAAAATTAAATACCTTGAACAACTAAAGTATTTATTAGGTAATGAAATATCAAGATCACACAAAGGTATATGTATTTTCTCAGAGAAAGTAATGTCTTGGTATCCTTATAGATACAAGGATGCTTGGTGCAAAACCCTCCTCTACACCCCTGGATAGAGATATGAAAATTTTACTCGTGATATACAAGAATAAGAAGGATCATAGGATGCCCTTTTTACTTATCCAACACCATAACCAACATGTGCTTTATCATCTAGTTCCTCAATCAGCTTTTGCAGTTTCTATCTAAACTTCATCAACAAGTTGTACATCATGTTTTACGCTGCATTAAAGCTTCTCCGTCTTAAGGTATTTTCTTCTCCTCTTATATTAATATTCAACTTAAGTCTTTAGTGATTATGACTAGGCTTTATGTTCAATACTCCTTGATCCACCACCAGATTTTGCATCTTCCTCAAAGCTTCTCTTACATCGTGAAAGACCAAGAAACAGAGCATTGTTTCAGGCTCATCTTTAAAGGCCAAATACAAGGGTTTTACCATATGCTAAATTTGGCGGTTGACTTATTGACTACAAGATCTGCATATCACTTATAATTCTCTTGTCGACCTTTATTGTGATAATCAAGCCACAAGACACATTATGACGAATGCAAGCTTTCATGAATGTACCAACACATTGACATTGATTGTCATGTGGTTTGCCAAAAATTGCAAAATGATTTGCTCCTCTTTACAAAGTCTCATGATCACAATACTTACAACAAACATCTTTCCAGGTTTGGAATTTTGAATATATATCTTCTAGCATGAGGGAGGGTGTTAAGTTGCATTCACATTTTCTTTTGGGCTTTTGGTTCTTTAGGCACATTCTTCCTTCTTCTACATGGTGTGTCTATATATATATATATATATATATATATATATGACTTTGCTCTATGTTGACATGTATGTAAAATAAAAATATTGAGTCTTCTCTTATCTCTTTTGCATGAAGATATATTATCTTTTGTTAGTTTGTCAACTGCTGAGCCCGTAATAATTATTTTCCATAAAAAATTAAAGGAATGTTATTTATTCCGATTGATTTGATCATACCAGGTGTTTTGTCTCTTGTTGATTGATTATTTTTTCTCTTGTTAGATTCATTAACTCACTATTAAGGTGAAAACAAAAATGAAAACACAAAATATAATATATTTTATAGATAAAAAACTTTTCACAATAAAAGAATTTATAAAAAAATATACGTAATAAATTATGATATTTTAAAATACGTTTAAAATCATTTTCATTTACCTATGTTAATTATATATATAATTATTCTTTTATGTGTGTATATATA
>Ga0123340_1002755_pt1 | contig 16080 bp, 17 predicted proteins | sample SirMexnodulemix_FD_89961 | JGI IMG/M metagenome (GOLD analysis project Ga0123340, IMG submission 89961) | Root nodule microbial communities of legume samples collected from Mexico - Siratro Mexico nodule mix | ecosystem: Host-associated > Plants > Roots > Nodule | place: Mexico: Nepantla... | reverse complement strand
TTATAAAGAAATTAATACATTAGAATATTCTAACTATACTAATAGAATAATATTTACTGTATTTTATTAAATAATTATAATTATTTCCATATTAAAAATCTTATTTCTAATGTTATAAATGTGTCTTCATCCTTTCTTCAACTAATATTTTAGTATTTCTTTTTGATATTATGTTATAATCAAAATTTGTTTGACTGAAAATTTATCTAAAGCGATGATAAATAATAATATAGATGATTGTGTTATGGTCAATAAGTTTAAATACATGTACTAAGGCTCCTAAAGTTATTACGGAAATGTTTTGTTATTGGATTGTTAAATGTAACTTGGATATTGTACATGAAAGTTTTAGTTTTGCTATTGTGTTGATATATTTGAGGTGGTTTTTGTCTTATATGTTGGTATTGTGTTTACTTTGATGGTAGAATGGATGAGAGTCATGTTTACTATTGAATGCGATGGCTGAAAAGTAATTTTATATTGATGATCAATAATCGTAAAAATCGTGTGATTGTTCCTTATTTTTATAGAGCTGGTTTAAAATATTATTTAGCTATAAATGTGTTAGATTTTAAAGTCAGACATATGTTTAGAGAAGATAGTAAATATGATTGTAGACTAGCTAGTTTGAGAGTGAATTTAAAAATGATGTAATTGGAATGTTACATATTTATAGTAATATTTTCAAAAAATATGTATATCAAAAATCACTTTAAGATAAAAACAAAATAAAACAAGTTAAAATTTTCTGCTAGCCGCTCATTGGTTTTTGTTAATTTAAGACTTGATTTGTCAGAAAGTTAGATCCGTTTATAAGTTAGCTACTAAATAATTAAGATAGGTTAAGAATTTTATATTGAGGGTCTCTTTCTCTCATTGAGGAGTAATTATTGAGAACCTGCTAATAGGTTTGACTTTATACATATAAATTAAATTCACTATATTAAGAAAGGCTGAATATTTTTAAAAAGTAAGAAATAGTTAAATTTAATCATTTAAAGAATCTTTTAAATTATGATTGAAAATATTCTTATAATATTGATAAAAAAAATATAAAGTTATTATTATATTTAATATTTATTTTAGTATTTTAAATCAAGTCCTTTTAAACATATTCACTTTTAGAAGTTAGATGTTAGCTGATAAAAAATAATCTAATTAGAAGTTGCGCCTAATTAGTGTACCATATCTAAACTATAAATTGTCAAATTTTTGTTTAATCAACAAAGTAATTAACTATGATTAAAATTGATGTAAGTTGTAATTATCAAACCACAAGACATAAAAATGAGTTTTTAAGTTTAAATTTTAGGTTCTCAACCTTTTCGATAGTGAAAACATGATATTTCTAGGTTGCATATGCTAAACAAACTCAATCTTACTTTTAGGAACCAATTACGCTTTAAAGATACGAGTCAATTTAAAATCAATTATAGTACATTGTAGAAACTTACACTATTTATCTTTTATTAGTATAAAAATGATACTTCACGGTAGGATATTACCGCGGTTAATAGTGAACCGTATCGAAAAGAAACGCAGTGACATTTTTGAAATTAAGTGCAACGATACCACCACGGTTGCTGCTAGAATTGCGATGATAAGACACAAAAAACTAAAAAAAAAATACCACCGCGATTGTTCCCAGAACAATGGTGATACGCATAAAATTGGAATTTTAAATTTTTCTGCAGGGACGTACCATCGCGGTTGACGCCATAATCACGATGGTATGTGGATTAAATGAAATGAATAAGTTATTATAAACACGCTATCCATTGTATTTCTTCATCCCTCATCTCTCACTCGCTATAATTACAAACTCTTCCGCCATTAGATCTACCCTTCCTTCCCCTTTTGGCAAAGGTATTCTTTCCACTTTATGTTTTCTTCTCTGCTTACTTCTTTCTTCATTTTCATGGGTGCCCATTCTTAATCATATTTGGTGTCCACTTGTTTTGTGTCCTAAAGGGTTTTATGTTTCTTCTTCCTTATCTCAATGATTGCCTTTTTGTCAGTTCTGTTTAAAAGTTTGAATAAAGGCTTTGGGTGGCTTAAAGTTGTATCATTTGGTTCATCTCTTCATACCCCTTAAGGGAAAATCGATTATAATAATTTGGTTAGGTTCAGCTGATTGAAATTTTGTCTCTAATTTATGATGCAGGGTCTGTTTGTTCCTGGGATTACGTTTTTTCATCTTTAGATCTTGGAGAAGTGGTATTGCTTGCAGAAAATAGACCCTTGGAAGGAAAAGAAAAAGTTTAGATCTTTGCAATGTAAGAAAAAGCCAGAGAAGCAAAAAAGATATCCGAATTGGAGTTGAGTTGTATTGCAAGCTGCCTTCTTGATGATTTACGATCAATTAAACCCTTAGTATGGATACAACTGCTGGCTATTAAGTAGGTTTGAGGCTGAATTGAGTAGTTTTGGGGTAGGAGGGAATAGCTGCTACTATTTAAAAAAAAATGACTTTACCACCGCGGTTGTAGTGAAAACCGTGGTGGTATTGGACATACCATCGCGATTGTTATACAACTACGGTGGTAGCTTCGTACTTTTTATCGTGGTTAAATCTATCGCGATTCCAGAACCGCAGTTGTAAGCTTTGTAGAACTGCAGTTAAATATGTTTTTTTTTACTAGTGTTTAAAAGTTTAAGGAATGGTATGACCAAAACCAAAAGCTTGACAAATAAAGAAGAGTCACACTTCAACTAAAACTTTTAAAATCCTTCAATTGAGCATATTCAATAGCAAAAATGACACTCATGACTTAAACATAGCTAGCATGTTAAATGTCCAAAAAAATAAAAAAGCTACCGACATATTCTCCATGACGACCTTTGAAAATACTTTCACAAACTGCAAAATCAAAAGTCCTTCTAGCAACTCAATCATAATTAACTTTAATCCAACCAACTTAAGAAAGTGCAAAAAAAACTTACAGACAAAACCTTTCCAATTCTAGTTCTAATATTAAATTATTTTAAAATAGAAAAATCTGAAATCTAATTAACCATTTTGCTAAAAGAAATCCCTCCAATCTGGAAAGGTTATATTTAGGGGCACGAATTTTAAAAAAACATCCTTAAACTTAGATTTGCGAGAAGGGCTTTGAGTTCAGAAAACTAAAAAAAGCATATTGAAAGTAAGAATAATCCTAAAATGGGTGCATAAAATAAAATACAGAAGACTCGTAAGAATGTCCAGCAATTAAGATGAAGTTGGACAGACACCATATTGGCTATCGTCAGGACTTCCTTCTCAAAGGAGTCCAAGGGCAAGCTAACACCTAATTTAGAAGATAGTGTTGTATAAGAAGCAGAACTTGCCTCCTCATCTGTATCATTTTTTACAAATGCGCTTGTTTGGCTCACAAGCTTAAAACCTCTACGTCTAGCTCATTAGTCTTACTACTAGACTGTGTATTGCAGAAAGATTTGATTTTTCTCACTGTGGTATACATGGTGGTTTCCCTAATGAGTTCTAGCTTGGCCCAAGGGTAAGAAGCAAGGCAATTTGCCATGGAAGTTTCTCAAAGAACAGAAAGATAAGCAGCAAAACTCAAAATAGCAAAACTCAAAAGATAGCAAACCTTAAGTTACTACAAGCACTCAAAGAACTCAACAAAGCATAAACGAGAAAATAAAGGGCACGCTGATACAATCAAACCCAAATCAAATACACAATGAAGGAAAATAAGGGAAGGATACTTAGATCAAGAAAGCAAGTCCATATGCCTGAGGGGTGTAAGGAAGGCCCATGGGTGTATTAATAAATTGAAGGGTGTGACGTAGAATATGAAAGGCTGCGAAGGGAGTGAAGATGAAGAAGGCTCTAAAATAATTCCAGTGGAAATTTTTGCTATTGCTCTTGATATCCAATCTATTGATAAGGCTTTTCATTGTTTTGAAACTCAAGGTGTTGTGATCCACCCCGGATTTAGGGCGAATAGTCCATATTCGGTTAATTTAAGAGTGCCTTATTTCAGTCATAGATAACGTTGCTAAATTCAATTCACATGTCATACATGATCTTTAAGATAATATACTAAGACAAATCCCTACGAATTCACTTATATATTTAACCATTTAAAGATTAAAAAAAAAACTTAAATTATGGTAAATAAAATAAATAAGAACCATATTCTCGACTTAGTATAAGGGACACTATATAACAAGATATACCATGAGATTAAGACAGAGAATAAAAGTAAAAAAGAAAAAGAAAAAGCTCTCATTAAAAAAACTAACTATTGCTGGAACAATTACAATAAAGAATTTCATTTCACTCCGATAATCAATATTTTAGCGTCTTCTTTTTCTATTTCATTAGGACTTCCACCATAGTATTTCTTTTGATTTGCAGCATTCCTTCCGAAACTCCTTGTAGCCAACAGTTTATGACTCTGCCCATTCCAGCTCCTTCTCCTTCAACATTACTGCAAAATCTTATTTGAAATTAAATTCTTTGAGAAAATAAACTATTCCAAAATTCAGTTTTAGTAATAATTAATAATGCATATAAATAGTACCAGCAATTAGCTAATGACCAACTTATTCATAACCAGTAAAAGTATTACCAATATATAATATCAGTTAATGATGAAGATCTGTTGAATTGATAAAGACACTAAAACTAATTTTATGAGCACTTTTAGTGGCCATTTCACTAATAATTTTTTAATTTTCTTTTTCTCCCCAATTTAGTTATTTTCAAGTATTGTAGATAACAGATTAAAATAATATGCACCCTATTGCGAAAAGCAACAGTACAGACAGGTTCATCTTTGCTATTATTTTGACACGATTTAAGGATTAAATACTCCTACTAATCAAATAGCTAATATAATAGATTTAAGCCCTTTTCAATTACAGAAAGAATTTGTTGCCGAAACAAGTCCCTAGCCAGCAAAATCCAAACTGCTCATAGAACCATTCTCAAATTCAACGGGTTCAGTGGATGATAGCATAGCCACACGCCAATAATCGCAATAAACTCCACAATCATATAATAAGAGGTCTTCGAGAGAGGATAATTGATTGTGAGCCCTATGTTCATCGTGAATCACTTCCATGAGCTCATGTTTGTTTGAAGCAAGTAGTGATGAGGGAAACGGGTTTTCTTGTTTGCCATGAAGGCTGTTATTAAAGCTAAGTAAGGTGGAAGAGGCAGAGAGAGAAAGAGGTTCCAAAGCAATCTCCGGATTCATATAGCTTTTACAAGTGTGATGGCCAAAATAGGTTGTTCGGTACAAAGTAGGATCATCTTGAATTTTCTGCACCTGTTTCATTGCTTGGCATCCCTGATCATGCTTGTGAGTGCACCTGTAGTAGCTCCTACACACACATTTCAACCATATTATTCATAGTTTAGAAACCAAGACTTTGACACATGAACAACTAAAGAAGGTTGATTCATTTGAAAAGGAAGATGAATTAATCTACCTTAGGTATTTGGCGTTCAATGTCATTTTTTGTCCATACTTTCTCCATAGATAGCCATCTTCAACCAGTATGGAGCTGTCCTTCTCCCAAGTTGGCGTAATTGATCTTCATATATGAAGACAAAAACATCAATCATAGAATTCTCATATTTAAATGTTTTCCCAACTAATCCAAATCAATTGACTATAATATTTATAATCATTGGAATTATGACAATTCATCCCAATAATTGTGTAATCCTGATCATTTATTTCTGGAGGTTTTAGCCAAGATGCATTTGACAACTAGCTCTTCAAATTCAAAGCCTTTCTAAATCTCTCCTTATATTATTTTTACTCGACAGTATTTAAGATCAGATCAGTCCTTTTACGAGAGACAATCAACTTAGTAGAACTATGAATAGAAAATTTTTTATTGAATATTTAGGATATGATTGGATGAGATTCAAATCTTTAAAGTTGATTCTAATTTTAGATCGAAAATTAATGCAACAAATAACTATTTTCACATTTCAATTTTTAGTATGATAATGTAAAATTTTCATTTTTTATCATTAAAAAAGAATAAAATAAATTAAAAGTAGAAAGGAGTATTAACTTGTGTACATGTGAAATATATCTGTATTAGAGGGCTAACCCTATGATCCTTCCTACATAACCTACCATACTATCTATATAAGTCAACATCTTATAAACCGTGACCTTAGAACGTGACCTTAGAACTTGCAAAAGAAAACCTTAGATAATAAAAGCTGGAATACAACACTAGTATATAGGCAAAAGTATTACAAATTTAGTGCAGGTAAAATAATTAGATTCCAAAGGCAATCCTTCCCAAATTCTTAACCCGAAAATGTAGCAGCCGTCCCTGCAATTTTGAAGTTCGGATCAGAAACTCGCATTCCATTCCTCCAAATCAATAGATGTTGTAAGATTGACATTGCTATGTTATAGCTTTTATGCACTTTAATTTGTTCCCATCTCAGTTTTCCGAAAGTGCAGTTTTCTGATACACTTGACTGAATTTCTCAAGTTTATCTTATATGACCAATGATTTTAAAGTATTGTTGGTAACTAACTCTATTCTGTTAAAATGTTTATTTGGTTGGTCAGTTGTTTTCGATAAATTTGAAATTTCATAAATTTTTGGTTGTAGCTTTTAAAGGCCCCAACTTTTAAAGTCCTATGCTTTGCCAACCCGTACAATAGTCTAATATAGTAGTAGTATGACCCTTTTTAGCCTTATTAGTAGTCCATATAAAATTCAAACAGTCTCTTATACCATCCAGTAAGCGTCTTAACTGTGGCCAAATGAAAATCACGTTTAAATATCTAGGCATGAAAATAGGTGGTAACTTAGAACTTTGGCATTTTGGAAGCCAGTCATAGATAAGATTAAGTCAAGATTATCTACATGGAAGGAGAATATTATTTTTATGGCTAGAAGGGTTTGTCTTATTAAGTCTGTTCTCAATGCTCTATCCTTGTTCTATTTCTCTTTCTTTAAAGTCCCTACCTTGTATGTAAAACAATCAGGAGAACACAGGCTAAATTCCTTTGGGGTTGGGGTGTTGAAGGTAAGAAAATTGCATGGGTTGCCTGGGATAAAGTGTGCTCCTCTGTTGAGGAGGGTGGGCTGGGTATAAAAAATGTTGGGAAGTTTGATGATGCCTTATTGGCTAAATGGCTTTGGAGGTTCGGATCGGAAGAGAATGGAGTGTGGAGGGACATTATTGAGTCTAGGTACGGTTCTTGTAGGGATATGAGACTTACAATGGATGATCGAAAAGCTTCTGCATGGTGACGAGATCTAGGTAAAGTATACGATATGAATCAAAGTAATTTGTTTGTTAGTAGGATTAACTGGAAACTGGGTGATGGAAATAGAATAAGATCTTGGGAAGATAGGTGGATTAGTGATGGACCGCTTAAAGAAAAATTCCCTAGATTATACTTAATTTCTTTGTGTAAGGACAAAGTGATTAGTGAAGTAGGGGAATGGGCGAATATTGCGGGAAGTGAAACATGTACTTGCAATCTATCTTGGAGAAGAGAGTTGTTTGTGTGGGAAGAGGAACAAATACATCAGCTAACAACCCTCATTGTTGGAGCCCAGTGGAAGAGGAGTGTATCAGATGGGTGGATTTGGAATGACAACAATCTAAAAGAATACACGGTCAGATCTAGGTACAAGGTTTTAAGTGAATTTGGTAGCTAGCTTGGTAACAATTGCTTTAGGGAGCTTTGGAGTCTTAAAGTAGCGGGTTCTGCTCAACTGTGTGTGTGGAGGACTATGATCGAAAAGCTGCCAACTAGACTTAACCTTGAAAAAAGAGGTATCATGATTCCTACTAACTTATGTCCTTTGTGTAAGAAGGCTGAGGCAACTGCCCAATATGTGTTTATAAATTGTGAAGTTGCATAAAAAGTGTGAGATAATTGTGATAGATGGATAGGAATTTCTTCTGTAAGGCAACAAACTATTGTTAACCATTACCAAAACTTTTATCTGTTATACTGTAATAGGAAAACAAATGTAGTATGGAAGGGTGTGTGGGTGATTGCTGTGTGGGAAATTTGGTACCATAGGAATAGAATTGTGTTTAAGAATGAGGTGGTGGATGACATGGAGATTTTCACACTAACGCAACTCTAAGCTTGGTCCAGGGCAAAGTTTAAATGGCTGAGGGTGAATTATTCTGTCTCAGATTGGCTTATTTTCCTTCAGATTTGTCTAGGTAGTATTACTTGATTTTGTATAGTTATTTGAGGTGTGTACTGTAGGGAGGAATGAGTATGGAGGTAATTGATGGGGGGAATGGTAGGATTGGTGTTAGGTTGTGCGGCTTTATTTGTAGGTTGGTCAATCCAAGGTAGTAGAGGTAGCAGAGAACTCGGTTGTTGGAATGCATGGAGTCCAAGTTGGAGTCAAACAACAGGCAGTCTTAAAGTTCTGGAAAGTGGAACTTTGTTTTACTCTCAATCAACGAGCTCCGCAGTTATATGTTTACAGTACAAGAAGAATGTACATGGGTCTGGACTTTGTGTTATCATACAATTCACCTCCTTATGTAGGTGATTTTCCTGTTGTGAAATTGATTGTAGTGTATTCTATTGTTTAGATAATATTGCACTATGTTGACCCTAGTTTTTGTATGGGATTGTGTTCGTAATAGTTGTTTTAAGTTGTAATTTGTTGTGAGGCGAATCTGTGCTTTGTAATAGGGTTAGAGCACCCCTAAAATGCTTTTATTATTGTACTCTTTGCTGTTAAAAAAAATCCAATAGACTAGTAATTTCTAAATTGAGTACATGTTCTAGAACCTAAATATGTTTCATCCAAGCTTTCTATTTTGTTCTCCTGTTAACACCTTCCTTACATTCTCCATTAACAGACAAACATTAATTTATGCACATTAATGGACATTGACCATTCCTAATACGAACAAACAGCAGTTGTGTACATGTTCCTTAAATAGGCTCACATCTTATCTAGGCCCAACCCTAGATATGTTTCATCCTTGCTTTCTATCTTTATTATACTATCAACCCCTTCCTTACATTCTCAAAACAAGGTTTTTATGCATACTAATGGGTATTGATATCATTCTTGATACGAAAAATAGCACTTGCACACATATTCCTTATCTAGATCTAGCAAGGCCTTTATTTGAGCCATGTTGAAAACATCTTTTATATTTGCAGATCCACTTCTAAAATAATTTTGTTTCTTTCTTTCCAAATACTCCATATAATATTCTATTTACTTTTCCATTTACCTGGAGAGAGTAAAACTGTTGAGAATAACTAATGACTTAGTTATGATTTACGATGCTCATCCCTAACCACCTATAACACTTATGTAAGACTTTATTTGTCATTGTACAATCAAAAAATAAGTGATATATTGTTTCATCTTGCATACTACGGAAAACACATGTTTTATTTTGAGTTCCTGTTCTCCTACTTGTCAAATTGTCCATTGTTGCCACAAAATCTCATAGTTTTCATTCAAGAATGCACTTAATATAGCTTCATATAAGAATTAAATTTAAAATTTTTATTAAGTTAAAACAATCCCTATAATGAGGTTCTTAAATAGTATACATAAATATCAAGAAAATTTTTTAATAATCAAAACATATTGCAATTGTATTAACTGTCATTCATTAAAAATAGCTTAAATACATGTATGATGTAGTATATTCAAATGTAATGAGAAAATTTTGTTTTCTCTTGTATATGTTGTAACTACAGTTTGTGTGAGTGTTGTGTGTGTGCGAGCATTGTGTCATGTCTTAACAACTTGGTATCCAGAGTTACGGTTATGAGACTGTGAAGGTGTGAAAGGGTAACTATTGTATTGAAACATTGCTTCAGTGTTTTATGGCTGCTGCAGGTATACCGGGATATTTGTCAGTATTTGATGGGAAGAATTATGATGATTAGTGTGTTAAGATGGATGCAGTTCTTGTCTTTCAAAAAGTTTATGAAGTTGTCAAGATTAGATTTTAAGAACCTTTCAAGAATGTTGGAGAAGAGTTAAAGGTTGTTTTCAACGATAACAAAATGTTGGATTGTAAGCCTAGGGTGTTGCTGCATGAGTGTGTTTCTTCAATAATTTACAAGAAAATTTCAAAGTTTATCACATCCAAACAAGTGTGGAATGCTTTGAAGCATGTATATGGCAATTTTAGAAAATAAAGAAGGTAAAACTGCAATCACTTAGAAAAAAGTATAAACTTATTTTGATAATGATAAAGAAATCATTTCAGATTATTTCAGCAACCTTCAAGTTCCATTGAATTCAATAGGGGAGTCTGATGAGAGTACAGATGATTGCAAGTTTGTGAAAAAGGTACTTCAAACTCTAACTCTTCAATTTGATCATATTATGGTTACAATTGAAGAATCGAAAGATTTTGAAGCTTTGACTGTTGAGGAATTACAAAATTTTTTGGAGGCACATGAGCAATGGGTGATAGAGAGAAAAAATATTGAAAAGATTGTTGAAAGCCTTTCAAGTTACAACTAGCCAAAATAAGAATAAAGGTCATGGTAGATTTAGTAAAAAATAAAGAGGAAGATCAATACGAGGTAGAGATGATGGTAAAAATATAGATTCAAACTCTCAAGATAATGTGAATTATGGCAATGACACAGGAACAAAAAGACAACTATAATTTTAGAGGAGAAAATTAGTATCGAGGCAAAGGAAGAAGGAATTTTGAAAAAAGAAAGGTATACTGTTACAATGAAGTTTGGTCATTACTCTTATGAGTGCTAGCATGGCAACAATACATATAAGAAAGGTAAGAAGAATGATGAAGCACACTTAGTACAAGATTATGAAAATTCTAATTCAACTCAAGTATTGTTGATGGTAACCACAAACTATGATGAAGAATGCTCTTCTTGGTATCTTAATACCGGATGTTCCAATCACATGACTGGAAATAGAGATTGGTTGATAGATCTTGATTTAAGTGTCATGAGTAGTATGAAATTTTTTTATAATAGCACCATTCCAACTTAATGAATTCACAAGGTTAATTACATGAAAAGATGAAAAGACAACTTATATGCAGGATGTTTTGTATGTTCCTTCTATGAAAAATAATTTGTTGAGTCTCATGTAGTTACTTGAAAAATGTTACACCGTGACCAACCAACAAAATCGCATTGAGGTTTATGATTCTAAACAACGACTATTACTCAAAGCACCTTTTCCAAAAAAACCATAACATCAAAGATAAATCTTGATTCTACTATAATTTAGTGTTTATCAGTTGTTAATGTTGAAGAAGAAAGTTGGTTATGGCATTATAGGCTTAAGCGTCTAAATTTCAAGACCTTTATTCTACCGAGAAGTGAGAAAACAGTTTGTGTCTTGCCATCAATACATTGTCCACAAAAGACTTGTAAATGTTGTATCATAGGAAAGCAACCCAAAAAGATGTTCAAGACTACTACACCTTAAAGGGTTAAGCATCCTCTCGATGTTGTCCATTCAAATGTGTGTGGGTCATTTGATGTTCCAACTCTTAGAGGTAATAAATATCTTAATTTTTGTTGATGAGTTGACTAGAAAAACCTAATTGTATCTGCTGAAATAGAAAAGGGAAATTTTTTCTTTATTTATGAAATGGTGCATTTGAGCAAAAAGACAAACTGAGTGAAAATTGAGAATACTCATAATGTATGGAGGAGGAGAGTTTAATTCAAAAGAATTTAATGAATTTTGTGGTGCAAGAGAAATTGAACACAAGGTAACAACTCCCTACTGAGTTGAAAGGAGGAATAAAACTCTGTTGGATATGACCAAGTTTATGCTTAAAGGAAAGGGTTGCCTCATTGTTTCTAGGGTAAAACAATAACTACTATTGCATATGTGCTAAATATATGTCCTACAAAGAGACTCAAATCTATCATACCTGAGGAAGCTTGGTCTAGATATAAACCAATGGTGCGTGACTTTCGGATCTTTGTGCTATATGATGAGAAAAAGGGGAAACTAGATTATAAGAGTGAAACTCTTATACTAGTTAGATATCATCCAACTAATGCCTCTAAAATATATAGTCTAGTGAAACAACAAATCCTTATCAGCAGGTATGTAATTGTAGATGAAGCTGAATCATGGAATTGGTTAAGTGAATCTAAAACTCACATTCCTTTTTTTTGGAAGAAAGTGCTAAAATTCAGGAAAACAATGCCACAAATTGCTTATGATTAGAAGATGACAAAGAGATAGATTTCCCTCTACTAGACTTGTGGAACAAGAGTAGTTTAGTGATAATATTGGACTAACATTGGAAAATTGGTGCATTTAGCTTTTCTTGTTGATTCTAAACCAGTAAACTAGAAGCAAGCTATTGACATTAAAGAATAGAGGGATGTTATGTTGGAGGAATTGGAAGCTATTGAGAAAAATAAAACTTGGGAGCTGGTGAATCTCCCTCAAAATAAACATCCTATTGATGTGAAATGGATGTTTAAAGTTAAATACAAACCTGAAGGGACAATTTTTAAGCATAAAGTTAGATTGGTTGTCAAAGACTTCTTTCAAAACCATGGAATTGATTATATAGATATCTTTGCTCTTATGCAAGATAGGAAATCGTGAGACTATTTGTTGTTGTTGCTAGTTGGAGAAACTGGACTAGATGTCAAGTCAACATTTGTTAATGGTCCTCTAGAAGAAGAAGTGCATGTGTTGCAACCACCAAGTTTCGAAAACAATAGGTGTACAAGTTGAAAAAGGCTCTATATAGCATTAAGCAAGCCCCTCGGGCTTGGAACAAGTTAATCAATATTTGTCTACAAAAGCAAGGTTTTATGCAATGTATTGTTGAATTTGAAGTATATGTGAAGTAAACACAACATAAGAATTTGTTGATTGTATGTCTATATATAGATTGTTTTATTGTAACAAAAGATATGCAGAGTGAAATTGAGCAATTTAAGGTTGAATTAAAGATAGCATTTAAGCTGACTGATCTTAGAATTCTTAAATATTTCTTTGGTCTAGAATTTGTACAAACTTCTCTCCAAATATTGCTACATCAAAAGAAGTATGCATGTGAAGTCTTAAGAATTGTAATGCAACACCTATACCAATCATGGTGAATTTGAAAATGACCAAAGAGTTAGATGAAAAGGCAGTGGATGCAATCTTGTTGAAGTAGATTGTTGGATCTCTTAGATATCTTTACAACAATAGGCCTAACATCAGCTATGAAGTGAGTTTAATTAGTAGATTTATTAACAATCCTAGAAAACCTTATATGATTGTAGTTAAGCATACTCAAAGATATCTAAAGGCTATATTTGATCTTGGCCTATTTTTTCCTAAAAATAAAACAGGGTGAAGTAGAAAATGAAGTTGTTTTGGAGGCCAAGTCTAATTCAGATTGGTGTAGAGAAAAAATGGTTATGGTTAGAGATTTAGTTGCATGTTAATGCTTGTGGCTGAAAATTATTTTTTTAAAGAATTAAAACTAGAGCATAAAAATTCAATACAGATATTTGTTAATAATAAATTTGTTGCTAATAATAAATTTGTTGCTACAGTGTCTACTAATCAAGGTTTTTTTATTGTAGGAATAAACATATTAAAATGAAATTTTATTTTTTCATATACTAAGTGAGTAAAGGAAAGTTGGAAGTAGTGAATTGTAATATTGAAAAGCAAGTTGATCATGCCTTCACTAAATCCTTTATACATTTGAGATTTTGGGTTAAATTTTGTAGACATTTTGGTTAAGAGGAGTGTGGTAACAATCAAAATATGTTGCAACTGTATACTATATTAACTGTCATTAATTGTCTTTACAGTTCTAGAAAATAGCTTAATGTATATTCATATATAATGAGAAAATCTCTCTTGCTATTCTCTGACAGTGTGAGTGTTGTGTACTGTATCCTGATGAAGTTAATTAAGAGATAAGAAATTAATCTGCTATATGTTGTAACAATAGTGTATGCGTTCTCTGTGTGAGAACTATTACATTGTCTAAACAAAATTAATTAAAAAATATCGTACATGAACATGATTATTCTATCTTGTTCATGAGTTTGACCACTTCATAAGAAATAAAAGTGTACCCTTGTAACAACACTTTTTTTTTTTTTTTTATCAAAACATAGTTTAATTAGAATATTTAATCATTTAAGAATAAAAAATTATGACTATGGAGAATTATAAAATACAGCAAATTAATTGAAATATTAGAATGCTGAGAAACTAATGTTTGTATTTTCTTTTCTTAAAATCATAAGAAATGTACTGATGTCAAAGAGAAGTCAAATTACTTTTTATTTATACACAGATATATCTATAGAATGCAACTTTACAAATGCAACTTTTTATTTATAGAATTCTAATTTTTAATAAAAAACTATTATTTTTGTGGATGATTGGTTGACTTAATCCCATTACAATAAATTATATTATTAACAGTGATTGATCTAGCTTCCAAAATCTAATCTGTATGTATCTTTCACATCCTGTAACTTCTTTATATCATTTATTCTCAAAGACACCAAAGGTTTTATTTATACACAGATATATCTTTTAGTTTTACTGGATTTTCAAATGCAACTTTTTATTTATAGAATTCTAATTTCTAATAAAAAAACTATTATTTTTCTGGATGATTGGTTGACTTAATCCCTTTACAATAAATTATACTATTAACAGGGATTGATCTAGCTTTCAAAATCTAATCTGTATCTTTCACATCCTGTAGCTTCTTCATATCATTTATTCTCAAAGAAAAAACAATCAGATCCAAATCCAATAACAATAATCACACATATATAATTAACTACGAAAGCATGGATTATGAATCTCACTTTCTCTTGTAGCCTCTTCCTCGCTTTTCAGTGCTGAGAATACTGCGACTCTTGCAAGTTTGACCCACAGACTCCACCTTTTTTGGGGAACTGATAGACGCCGCCACTTTGTGGGAAACATCGTTGCTGGAGTTCAAAAGCAAGAGGGTATTTGTGAATGAACACAGAACCTTGCGCACAAGATCTTCAACAAATCTTGACCCTTCTTCCTTTTCGAGATGAGTGATGGATTTATCATGAGCAAGAACTTCAAGCAACTGATTTGCCATGTCACGCCCTCTGTTCAGCTCTTCTTCCATTGCCCTCTTGCCATTTGGAATCTTATTCTCCATTTTCCTATTTGGCATACCACTATTCATATTTTGCTTGCGAAGCAGAGAAACAGACACCGTAGGTTTTATTCAACATGACACAGTTTCCACTTGCATATATAAAAATGTAGCCCCTGATAAAATTTCCTGACACAAATTCAGGTTTGGCTCACGAGACAATGTTTTATGTGAAAACACGCACCACTAAAAAGATGCCACGTACGCAAGAGGGTTTTCTCTCATTGGAGAGTGCCAGAGCGTGGGAAGAGAAGTAGTGTTTGTTTCCATGGAGATGGAGGATGATCTCATTATGCTATCCTCATGCTGAGCACATAATAATCAGTTAGACAATAATGCCTTGGCCTTTGCATGTTGTGTCCGTGCGAGTGAGGCATCAATATTTCCATTTTACTTTTTGATAAATTTTTCTAAAACAATACTTATAAAATGAAAATTATAATCCTTTTTTCTTCATGATTTCAAATCAATTTATATGTTTACCTTTTTTTTACAAAATGTTCTTTATGCTTTAATAATCCAAAGAAATTTATTATATGAAAACTCCAGCCAAGCACAAGCCGCAAAAGTTGAATTAGGTTTTTATATAAATTCTTTAAGTGTTCAACTTTATTTTAACTTTTAAGAATATTATTTTTTATAAAATGAAATTTATTTATATTAGATTTCTTAGACGACAAATGTTTATGAATGGACATCAATCTTGTGTAGATAGCTTAGGTACTTGTTACACATTAATAAAATAATGAGGTATAAATATCTTTCGGACATTACAAATATTTTTGATAAAATATAATCTTAGTTAAGTTAGACCAAATTATTGTAGATATTGCTAACATTTTTTTTTATCTTCATGTGTGAAGTTTAAAATACACACACATATATATATTTATATATATATATATTTAACCTGTTTGCTATATACATCTCCGATCCCACACGACTAAAGC
>Ga0123340_1002751_pt1 | contig 16087 bp, 8 predicted proteins | sample SirMexnodulemix_FD_89961 | JGI IMG/M metagenome (GOLD analysis project Ga0123340, IMG submission 89961) | Root nodule microbial communities of legume samples collected from Mexico - Siratro Mexico nodule mix | ecosystem: Host-associated > Plants > Roots > Nodule | place: Mexico: Nepantla... | reverse complement strand
TTGGCATTGGCATTGGCATTATTTCCTTGGGCAATGCCCTTCATGGCCATGGTGTTGGAGACGACGTTGTGCATCTGAGTGCCTGAATTAGCCCCCATGGGATGCATGTTAATATGCTTATTATCATCATCCCCATCATGCACGCTGGCTGAATTACTCTCCAAAACTAACGTGTGAATGGACTTGTGCTTCTTAGCAATAGCGTACTTGCTATGCTCTTGAATTGTCTCGAAGGCGAGATGGCTAACGAGCAAGCGTATGGCATTGTTTTGGGAAAAATGATCCTGGCATTTCGGGTGATTGCCGGCGAGTTCAGAAATAGCCCAGGCCACCACCGTTTGAACCTTCATGTGACCGTCTTTCAGGACTTTCGCAAACACGGAACAAACACCGGCGTTCACAATGTGTTCCACGCTTTCAGGGTCTTTCCCAAGAAGCCCAATGGCTCTCGCAGCGTTCTCCTGCCCTTCCATATGTCCTTCCTTCAGAAGCTTCAACAGCGGGGGCACACCACCTTCTTCGATGATCAGTTTCCCGTAACGGTCGTTGTCGCGAGCGAGCGAAACCAAGGAAGCGGCGGCGTCTGAGCGTTCATCCAAAGAGGCGCCCGAGAGAAGAATGGCAACCTGTTCCCAAATGAGGCAGAGGATGGGTTCGTTGGCGGCGATTGGGGGGAGCCCGAGGTACTCGTCGTCACGCTCGTCAGCGGAGGCGGAGACGCGGAGGAGCCACTGGACGTCGCCGACGGAATTCTCGAGCTGCATGGTGGTCTTGCGGAAGGCGGTGGCGGGGATGATGGTGAAGAGTCTTTTGATGAGACTGTTGGCGCGGCATTTGGTGACGAGTACGAGGGCCTTGTCCAGAACTTGTTCTGTGTCGTCGATGATGCGGCGCGTGGGACGCTCGTATAGGTCGTTGCTGTTCCTCGCGGCCTGACGGAGGAGCCCTGCGAGCTTCTCCGTTTTGGACTTGAGCTCGAGACATTCCTGTCGGAAATTCTGGGCCTCCTCAGCCAACTTCGATACCTGGTCCGCCATTTGTATCGGGCTCGCCAGGATCTCCTTGACGATGCTCGACATGGTTGCAGCGGACCCTCACGCGCTCGCTAGCTACCAAACAATGTTTCGGATTGATCAATAAATTTATTTGTCTGTACGAGATTCCTGTCTCAGAGGTTATGGCATGGTTGGGTTGATGTTTGGGTCATAGAGGGGTGGCGGTGACGGTGGCGCCGCCGGGGATGAGTGACTGAGCGGGTAAAATTATAATGGGAATGGTTCGACGGGTTTTTCTCCCAGGTTGTGTGTTAAAAACTGCCATAACAGGTCTGGATACATATAGTTAGAGCAAATGGTTGGTCCAAACCTTTCAAGTACTGGGAGGACAACTCCTCCTTTTCCCACACCTTATGGATCCGCGATTGTAAACCACGCTCTCATCCTACGCATCCTACACCTTCTTCCTTGCAAATCGTTCGTCATGTAGTGGGAAAGTACATACACGCGCCACGGAGGACACTCCTATTATCTTTTTAACCAACGTGCGTACGGCTTACACGCTGCCAGAAAGAGAGAGAAAGCGCCATTGCAATCAATTAAATTAAATTACTAATTACAAACACTTATACTAATCACAAAAATAACGTAATTCTAAGAATTTAACTTTAATGCATTTGGTTAATGTAAAAGTAAAAACTTTTTATTGATCATTAATATAAAACAAAAACTCTTTACATTACTCTATACTTTTTGGTACAAATCTTCTCTCAATATTTGGTAAAAAACCGTTCAATTTATTAAATCAATTAAAATTAAATGTATTTATATTTTTAATATTACATATATTTGTTTTTATTTAAAGATTACGAAGAAGGGATAGAAAGGGACATGATATTATCCGCAAATTAAATCATAGTATTGTATATGATGCTAATATTAGCATTTTAATTTTTATTTTACTCTTTGAAAGTATGATCCAAATTAAAAGAGAGTATATTTGTTTTATAGATTTAGAAAAATGAAGGTAGAAAGTACTAATGAAACTGTTATAAATCTGAATAATATAAACTAAGAGGCGAGAATAAGATATAAAAAAGAAAAATCATTTTTATATTTATTTTACCCATATATAATATGCTTTAAATATTTTATATGTATAAATATTAATACACTAATATGTAAAATTTAATTCACACGCAATCACAATATTTAGCTATATAATTTATACGTGGTTGCCTATAAAATTATTAATTTAATTCCTATAAAATTGGTTAAATTTAGTTTAGTTTCTATAAAATTATTTTTTTTAATTCTCAAAATCTGATATCAATATTTTTTATCTATTTTTTTCATCTATTTTTCCTTTTCTTTGACTACAACTGAGTTGCATGCTAACATTTGAAAGCAAACATTTCATCTATTTTTCCTTTTCTTTGACTACAACTGAGTTGCGTGCTAACATTTGAAAGCAAATATTTCATTTAGATCTTTGTAGCACTTTTGGCAAAGTCAACCTTATGTATTCATTTATATCAACTTTTGGTATAACAAGAGATTAAGATAATTGAAATTATAATATTTTGAATTTTTTTTTTCTGGAATCTCTTATTTATAGTGTCATTCTTTTTAAATGCTAAAATTAGTTTTTTTTTATTGGGGTGTATAATCCTGATTTTTCTTTATTTTAATTAATTACTTTAACTATTATATTAGTTTAGCTACACCTAAAAATGGTATATCAAGTGTGCAACTCTAAACTTTTAACTGTAAGCAAAGAAAATATTGCTTAGATCCTCTGTATATCTACAACTACAACTTTTATGAAATTAAACTGCTCTTTTAATTTAAATTTGACCACATATTTAAAAATTGATAGATTACATAAGTTTATGAGTCATATATGTTCAAATCATGACTAAACTTATATTTTTCACTTTTTTAACTTTTAATCAAAGTTATTCACTACAACTAACATGGATTTTATATTTTATGATAGTTTATAAGAGGTTATCCATTCACTTATAATCCGTAATCATAAATAAAATATTCTTATATTAAGTGATAATTATAAATAAAATATTTTTATATTAAGCGAGTAATTTATTTTTTGGATTAATACATATTTATCTATATTCTCTTCAGACTCATACTTTCTTAACGGAAAGATATTTTATTACATCAGAAATAATTCTTACTTTCTGGATATCATATTAGGAAAACTCTTGATGAGATTTTCTCATATTTGAGGATTAACTATTTCAAGTTGTAACAATTTATCGAACAAACAATAATGTTGTCTTAAAAATTACAAAATTCTGAACTTTTGAATCTAATTTTATGTATCATTCATCTTTTATATAAGAAAGGAAAGAATGATCATCATTTAATGTTGAGACCCTAAAGAGTATAATCCATATAGTCCATCTAAACGGTCTACTTCCAATTGATCATTTATAAGTTTTGAAGATAATAAATACTCAGGGTGCTTGTTTTAAATGAATTTGCTATCTCAATATTTTTATTTGTATTTTGTGCTAGCTCAAGGAGATATAGATCATCAATTATGATAGACAGTCTAATATTTATTTTTAAAATATTTTATAAACTTTTAAAATATTTTCTATCGCATTTTCTAAAATTTACAAATTAAGTTATAATTTATATTTTTTTTTTTTTTTGCTTTTTTTTTTTTTAAGTTTTTCTCTTCTTAACTTTCTTTAAAAAAAAAAACTATGATCTTATCCTGACCATATTTCAAAAGGTACACTAAAAAAACAATAATTTCCTGTAATTACATACTATAAATTTGAATACACAATTAAATAGTAAACTCTCACTCGTCCATTTTCTCGGTAAATTAATATTTTTATCTTATAAGTTAAATCCGCATTTCAAAAATCTTCTCTGTGTAACTAACCAAAAAAACTTTCAAATAACTGAAACATCTCTCATTTTCTCTTCACAAGTTCATTTAATTGTTTTAGTTTTTTATATTTTCAATCCACGCTCTTTTGTTGATATCTTAAAAATTTAAATGTCAATAATTAAGTTGATGATTAAAAATGAATTATAAATCTAAAACATAAGTCATATATTAAAAATGGTTTATTTTAAACTTAAACTGATATAGAAATAGCATTACCCTCTAAAGCACTGACTCGTCAATTTAAGCTTGCATGTGATGTTGAAGTGGATAAAACATCAATGGTTTTAATTAAATTGCATAACTCCATTTCAATGTATTGACCTTCTCTTTCACTATGAAATCCTCTTTTTTGTGCGAGATATTGTTGTTCTTTTTTGTTTCTTTCCGTTGGTCGGAATCAATTAATGTATTACTTAAGGATAATCAACTAGGGTTGTCTATCATGATTTGAGAGCACGTGCTGAATCACTTGCATCAAATTACATCATATTTAGGTAAACGTTGCATCACCCAACTATATTTATGGGCACTTCAAGAATCCAAAAGCACAACTTTGTCTCAAAAACATTTGATTTTAGTCTTACTTATTCATTAATAATCTTACTTTTCAAATTTCCGTATATAATTAAGACCTTCAAATTGCAGTTCCTCAATTAAATCTCCTAATCGTGCACATCAATCACTTCACTATTGTGTTCATTAACTGAATGGCTTGACTTTCCACTAATTTTAATTTGAAAGGAAGACATTTATGTTTGGATCCACGCTGTTATTCTAAAATAAGTTTGTACTAAGATTCAGTATAAAGTTTTTTGGATACCTCTTTCATATAAATGTTTCGAACTAATAATGCAGAAGTCGTTTAGCATATATTTTTTAGCTTAAATGAAGGATTTAATAATTATTAAAATGAAAGAATATTACATAATCACAAGGTCCCATAAAATCATTATATATACATATATACTCGTTTGTAATAGATTTAGTAGAAGTTTATCATTTTCAAAAAATAAACAAACATTCTTTAGTCCAAATTTAGTTTTGTTTTAAATTGAACCCGTTTCCAAATGTTAAAGGCAGGTTTCACTAAGTTTTGTTTTGGTCTGCACCCCACTCAGAACATCTTTAGTCCAAATTTAGTTTATTGTCCGGTCCAATTCAAGTTGGGTCACATCTTAACAATTGTTATTTACACCTCTTAGTTTTACAAGCATATAATACCCTAATTCATCTTAACTCACTTGACCTATAATATGAAATAAAACGTTCAACAATTGTCTCAATAGTCTCTAATTGGGAATTTACTTTGCTTTATGTGACAATAGAATTGATGCAACTTATAATAATTTATCCATCAATAATTATTTTATTAAAAATCAAAATTATATCATTAATTTTAATATCAATTGTTAGATGAAACATTTATTAGTGGACCAAAATTTATAATTGATAATATAAGATCCAAAATTTTTATATATAAGATTTCAACAACTCATACGTCATTCACTTGACCCCGACTACAATTGCTGCATCTCCAACATTAAGGACTTCTTCAAATTAAATTGATACGAACCGAAAGAGGGGATAAGGAAAAATATTTCTATACATGAACGAACAATACTCACTCTAAGGAGGATGGACTCATTTTACCAAATGCTCTAAATTTGATATTGCTTAAACCTTAAACTTGAACAATCTCTATGTTTAAAAAGAAAAATTCATCATCCTGGACGAGATATTAGAATCAAACAAAGAGACTAATACTCCGTGAGTCACTGAAATTCCATTCCAATGCCCCCAAAAACTAGATTTCATAACAACTAATAAGTATGCAAGAAACCCACACGCGAAACTTAAAACTTCAAAAATTAATTTTAAAAAAATGACAAAGTCTTGTTTTTTTTCATACTTGACGAAAATAAAAATATTATTTATAATTCAAAATAAATATTTCTTAATTACAAATAATTAAATAATAATCTTTAATAAATACTTTTTTTTTTTCAAAATTCGTATGTTACGAGAATATCTTGTTTAAAGTTTTGAAAAAGAAATTATACAAACACTGTAGTGGAGATGTAGCCATTCCTCTTATACAACATATTGATAATTGGATTACAGAATGAAACACCTTTAAGAAAGTGTTCTTAGCTTACAATTTGGATTTATTTTGCACACATGTCCGACAGATATTCGGGGAAATTCCCTGAAAATTCACAAATCACAATTCAGATTCAAATCTATACACGTTTACAGAGGAAGAATACAAGAGTAGATTCATGAAACTATATATAATGTACAGATAAATAAAATAAGAAAGAAAGAAAGAAAGAAGCATGACTGAGAAGCATGAAACAGGTCGAAAGAATAGATAGATGGAGAGGTTGAAGGAGGTGAGCTCAGGCTTTGCCTTCAACCCTTGCATGAGTGAGTCCGACGCAGGCATCAACAAAATCCTGGTCGATGAAATCGGTGGAGAGAACCTGAAGCCTATCGGCGATGGCTTTAGCGAAGCACTGAGCGATGAAGAGCCTGGCGTAGCCATGAATGCGCCGTGTGACGGGTTTCACGTACAGAACGGGGTTATCGGCGACGGGCGTGACGGTGTTCTCCACCCTGTAGAAGTACTTGCGCGACGTAACGGGTGGGTGCTCGCTCAAGTGCTTTAAATTGGCGTCGAACTTGGTGGAAGGGAGATCCGTGTTCACCCAATTGTCCTTCAGAAACCCCGCACTCCACAGAGGACTCCCTGCTTTGGGCTGGGCCGATTTCCTGGGCTTCCACACGCAGATAACTCTCTTGGGCAACAACTCCGCGATGGTCTTCCCGAAAACGCCGTCGTCCTGAGGGATCAGAAACTCTCCCAACTGCTCCTCCAAGTACTTGTCGAATTCGGGTGGGTCCTCGTGCCCGTACTCTGTCCTGATCTCCAGGATGATCACCTCGGACTGTGTCTCAGACAGGAACTTCTTCACGTCGTTCAGGACCACGTCGACGCTGTAGGTGGCGAGGATGCCGTGGCAGACGCGACGGTTTTCTTGGACCCGAATGTCAAGGACGCGGGTACCAAGGACAAGCTGGCGGTATATGGAGAGGGATTGGCACTGGGCGAAGGGGCGAGTGACGAGGGGGATGCCGATTTTGTTGGTGGCAGAGTCGTGCGTTCCAGGCCACACGATCTGGTTGATGCGGAGTTTCTCTGGGTTCAGACCGGACATCCAGTTTTTCCGGTCTTGGGGGCGGTAGTCGGAGCCAGGGTACTCTTCACCGGACGTTTTCAGATCGGAGAGAACTTTCTTCTCTGTCTGAATCGTCTTTCTCCGTTCCATCTGTTTAGACACCTGAGAACCCATCTTCACTGCTCTGCCACCCACCACAACACCTACCTCCACTTCCTTCTTCACCACTAACCTCAACTAATCACGTTAGGTCATGACCCTATATATATAATCTTCCAAAACAAAACTACGAACAGGGTTGTTTGTCCTCTAGTAAGGATAAGTTTTTGTTGTTTTTAATACTCTTCTGTTATTACATGCACCTCTGTCTTCGGTTACTACTTTTTTCGTAAATAGGAATTCAGTTTTATGTTTTTGGTTACTGGTTAGTTCTGAATCATTTGTTTTCCTATTCAGAAATTATATTCACAGTTTGTAAGAAAAAAAGTTAATACCATCGTAAAGTTCTGAATTGTGTACTCTTTTTCTTTTTAGCTAAAGATTTTGATGCAACTGCTTTTGGGCAGTAATTAATTAAACAGTTTTTTTGGTAACTTATAATAAATTAATTAAGTAAACAGTTGGATTATCAATTGTATTAGCATTAATTATTTTGGTGTTATTTTAAGCCACACAAAAGAAAGCGTGGATGAAGGATGGAGAAGTCAAAATAGATTTTTTCAATCAATTATTAATCAAAAGGGTTGATAATAGGACTAAGGTTTTGAAATTATGATAGGATGACTTGGGTGGTTTCTTCACCCAAATTTTTTCTGGTTTATCTTCAGTATATGATTTGGGATGGAAATATTAATTAGTAAATGGCCATTTACAAAGTGGAGAGGGTGAGATTGAGTGGTGATTGTAGGTGAGGGGTCATTGCCCTCATTGGTCCACTTGTAATGGCTGTCCTGTCCAAACCTGTCTTCATCTTTGTTTTTGTTTATTTGTGAAGTCGTGGCAAAATATTAAGGAGCTCGAAAGAGACCATCTGTTCATACATTGATTAGACACATGGATAACATAGAAATCATCTTGTAGTGTTGCTGCTCACAAAAAAAAAATCTTCTAATGTTGGGACTACAGTAAACTGAAACCACGAACTTCACATCCTAATGGGAGAGGTGGCAATAATTCCTTGGCATGTCTCTTGTCTACCTTAATTAACGCATATGTTTTGTCCATCGCTGCCGTGATTTTTGCTGCTTTAAATTCAAGGACAGAAACAAATAATCTCTTCTCCTTCATCTCTAGGCACCACATGGATGAGTTTGTAAGTTTTTAACAGGTTTTTCATTGATTTAATAATAGTGCACGTTATTAAAGAAAATATTTATTATTAAAAATATGTTAAACCGAACAAGCAAAAACGATAAATTTACTTACCCAGGAAATATGAAACAATGGAATAAGATTAAAAACAAAATAGAAAATTTTCTCCAATAAACTACTGATTTGAGTAATACAGACCTCAGATCATTTAAGAGCTTTGTAAAAAAAGAGTTGTGAGATAAGATTTTGTGAAATATCATTAAAAAGAAATCTATCCTTTGTTTTGAAAGGAAAAATTAGAAGAAAACGAGTTATTTTTGTGGGACTTACTATAAAACATTTTCTCCCCCACTGTAATTGGAGAAAATTATATTTTTTTAATTAATTATTATTTTTAAATATTTTTTATTGATAATTTTTTTATTTAATTCACTTCTACTCATTACTTTTCATTCATCTAAACTGATGAAGATAAAATTGTCATCTTCTTCTTTGTTTTTTTTTTTTTTAATTCAAACAACATATATTTTTTTCATTATATTTATTACCTTTTTTTATATTATTCCTATTACTTTCTTCTATGTTTCACTCGTAATTCAAATTAATGGAAGGTCAATGAGTGAAATAATTTTCAATACTGTCACAACATTTTCATATATGAATTTGTTTCTAGAAAATAAATCAACACGTTTCACTTAAAATCAATCCTTTTGTACAATTTATATTCATATAAAATATAGACACAAAAAGCTAATTGTAAATAAAAAATGTATTTTTCACTTTCAGTAATTCAATATATAATGCCCAATTTGTGAACAAAAGTTTCTCTTTTATATTTCTATTTAGGATTTGACGTTTTTCGTTATGATAATTTTGTTAATTATCGTGTATTTGTTTTATTTTCTCTTTCCGTGAATTTTTTTTACCTTAGTTGTTGTTAGTTATACGTATTATTTTCTCCATTTATCAAATATCACTGGTTTTAAGATAAAGTTGACTTTTATAAATACAGATGTTAAACAAAAATGGTTTACCTATCCATACTTTTAAGTAAAATTATGAATTTACATTAATTTTAGATTCTCTGAAATATAAACAATTCAAAAGAGAAGTTAATTCTGTTGATCATTGAAATGAAACAAAATATATATTTGACACAACAGATTATGAAAATCTGAAAAAATATGTGCTATTAGTTTTCAGATAAATAACAATCAAGAAATCAGACACAACATAGGAAATTTATAAAGGGAGAGCTTTGAAGCTGATCTTGACACAGTAGCATAAACTAACTTTGAAAGTAAAATGAAACAAAACATAATGATGGACCTTCGAAATAAAATAATATCAAAATAATTTTAAAATAATAATTTTGTGAATTGTTTTTATAAGCTTGTCAACTTTTTTTTCCTTCTTTCTATTTAAGAAGTCGCAATTATCACCCACCAGAATTAATGCAAATGGAAGCCCCTCCATAATTATATCTTGCTGGCACATTCATTCTTGCGTACCCACAAGTGGAAAAAACATGGTTCACAATTGAGCTGGAGTCCCACCTAATGAAAAGTTTCTATCTTTAAACAATATTTTCTCCTGGAATTTTCAGAAAAAAAAAGTAAAAACAAGCTTTTTATTAACTAAAAAAGATTTAAACTACAAAAAATAAGAATATAAATAGTTTTTCTATAATTAATTTGCATGTAAAAATTTATTTTATTGTTTTGTTATTACTTTTTCTTCTAGAAGTTTGAGAAACAGCATTTCATTACCAAACCTCTCTTATCACTGCCGTGTTCAAAAGAAATAAAAATAACTCAAAATTTCTTAGTGACATATACAATTAACTTCATGTTTATTACTGAATTAAAATTGACAAATCGATCTATTAGTAAATTTTAAGTAATTTAGTCAGTAATTGTATCAATCAATATTTTTTATTTGTCTTTTCACTATATTTAATTGTATTGTTGATAAAACATAAGAATAATATAGTTATAGATATTCTGACGTCATTAAGAAGTTCACTATATGATCATGAGGTTTTCATAGTAATACAGAATATGAAATATTTAGATAAGTTTTTATAAGTAGATGAGAACATAAAATATAATACACAAAAGGAGTTCCTTATTAAATAAATTTTCTTGTAAAAGATTTTTTTTTATCTAACTTTTCCAAACAATTACTTAAATAAATTATTTTTAATAAAAAAAAAGGTACATATTCAAGTCGACAATTTTCACATATTATTTTCTTGAACATCTTTCTTTAAAGTTGAATGTAAATGGCAATTACATTATAACTTCACACACTATCGAAATTGGTGGTGTTAAGAGATTTAATAAAAACATTAATGATTTTTCCATTAAGATTGTTATATCTATCTATATATATATATATATATTCCTTTAATAATTCGTCAAGGTTCTATGAAGTTTTATTTAACTTTATGTGAATCACATCAACTTACATTTTTTAAGACATTTTAAGAAGTTTTATCCTAATATAAAAATCTTATAAGATTAAGATTTCCATAATTTGTTATTTAACCAAGAAACTAGTATTTTTTTTTCATGATTCCCCATCTTAAATTTAATATCTTTTCATACCACATCAAAATGTTTTAATAGAGGCTTTTTATGATATTCAAGTCCCAATTTTAATAATTATTTTTATATTATGAATGCTCTTAGTTGTTATCAACACAATTTTTTTTTAAATGATAGGTTATATTTAATTATGAAGTTTAAAAACAATATGCTGATGTTATCAAACTTCTCATACCCGGACATCATCATGTTTAGAAGAGATTGTAATAATTTGATCATTGCTAGTAACACAAACAATTTGTTTAATGCCTATTTCAAAATTAAGTTATCGCGACATGAAACTGACTTGTTAATCCTAATTTTAGGTGATATGGGTACTAATTTAGCAATACTTAAAATTTCTAATACATTGCGGGACTCAAATGAGTTTAATAATAAAACTTACTAATGCAGACTTTTTAACTTTTAAGTGGTCGCAAAATTTTTAATATGTAACAATAATATTTTTCCTATAATACGTTAATGTTTGAAATATATTGATAAATTTTTTATAAGTAGACGAGAACAAAACATAATTAGTCAAATGAGTTTTCACTTTTAAACACTTGAATTTAGAAAAAAAAAACTTTTTTTTAACAATGAATTAGATGTGTTTTAAATTGTATCATTCTGAACTTTTTTTTAAGTTGAATGTAATTGAAAATTACTAGTTAACTTCACATGTAAGGAGAATTGGGGATTTTAAATTTGTGAAGAAATTGTGTTGAATGCTAGAATATTAAGGTTGTTCTTAGTGTATATTTATGGGAATAATTAATAAATATAAGAAAAGGCGTAATAAAACAAACTTCATCAGCGAGTCAATATATAAAAATATGAAATCATCTTCAATTTAACTACAAGGACATAAAATTCTATATCAATAATACAAAGTATATTTTTATCTATATATTATTCCATTTATTCATTTTTCCATAATAATTTTGATTAAATAATTTGAAATTTTGTAATTGGTGGTAGTAATCAAGAATTTGAATAGGTGTATTGTTGATGAAAATTATGTTTATTTAAAAAGTGTTTTGGATAAAGAAGAAGATTGGAAGTGGAGGGAAGTGGAAGTTGAAGCGAATGGAGGGTGAGGAAGATCTAGGGCGTTGGGTGTTAGAGTTCCTTCTTCAGTGCCCTTTGCCAGCCGCCGGAGGCAATAACCTAATCAAAGATGTCTTTCGGAGATTCCCCGTTTCTGGCTTCGATTCCCGCCTCAAGAAGACCTTTCTCCTCAAAACTCTTGAGGACCACCTCTCTACTCTCTCCATCACCGCATCCCTTCTCAAAACCCTCGAGCTTCTCGAGGAACTCCTCCGCCGCGACGCCTCTCCCGTCACCGCCACCATGACCGCTGCCTACTGCGCCGTTGCGGTCGATTGCACGGTCAAGTACCTGCAAGTCAAGCTCCACCACCACAACCCCGCCTACCTCCGCGCCGTCAAAAGGATATGGCGAGCTAGGGTTCCTCACATGAAGGGCTCCGCTTCCAGAGAGGGAAGCCTTATGCTCTCGCCGGAGTTGGAGCGGTGGAGAACCGACATCGAAGCCTCCCTTTCGGATTCGCAAGTGAGGGAGAGGTTGGCCTCCACCTATTCCGGAAGGGATGCCATCGTAAAGCTCAAGGCGTTTTTGGCCGAAGCCTGGGCCGATTTGGGCCCCCCTTTTCTTCAGTTAGCGGCGTCCATGCACGCGAACAGGGCCCGACAACACCAAGAGGGAGGTCTGTTTTGTTAAATTGTGATCATCCCAAATCATTTTTATCATCCGGCATTTCGTTTTTTTTTTCGTTTTATGTTTTTAGAAAATAGTATGTGCCATTTTCGTATTGTCATTCAATCAGAATGATACTTGTCATATGACAAATAAGATTGTTCTGCGTATTTAAACACATACTAACTTTATTGGTTTGTTTTTATGGTCATAGTGAATAGAATTTAATCTCGTGATATTTTCATTGTGTGCAACAGAAACTCAGAAGTGTAGCAGTGCTGCTGCTGAGAATTTGCATGGAACAAAAACTATTGAGGTTGAAACGGTTGGGGACTGCATTTCTGGGGAGATGCAAATGTTGGGTAAGGATTCTCTAACTAATGCGTTTGAAGCGAATGAGGAGGCACCTATTGAAAAGAGAGGGGCAGATGTATCTTGCTCACATGGTGCGATTAATAATGAGGCTGATCCCTTGGAAAAGGATCAGAGTGGAGGGGCAGATCTATCTTGCTCACATGGTGCTAATAGTAATGAGGCTGATCCCATGGAAAAGGATGGAACTTCTATCCCTCATAATTGTGATCGAAGGCCTAGTTTCATGGAAAAAAACACTACCGCCCGTGTTTATGAGGTAATTGTGTTTTTTAATTATAATCTCTTTTCGTGGTGACTGATTCCTTTTGACCCTTTAGAAGAGACTGAATGTTTACTTATAGGGATGATAATCCAAAATCTCTTTTTCGTGCCTCTTTCTTCTTGTATAATTTTGTGCTGTTCATTCTTTATTTGAATGTGTCTTCATTGAATGTATCAGTTAGTGGTTCTTTTGTGCAGTGGGATGATTCGATAGACGACTTGGACGGTGGAACATCAAACCATGCTAGTAGATTAAATTTGCCTACTCCGAAAAGGAGAAAACATTCTCCACTGAAGAAGTATAAACCAACAAACATTACAAAGAGGAGAAGAGCAAAAAAGTGGAGTCAGTTAGAAGAGGAGACGCTTAGGACTGGCGTAGAGGAGTACGTGCTTGTTCTTAAGTAGTCAAATCATAATTTTCTTGTGAATTTTGATTATACAAGTGTTTGCTTGTTCTGCTGTTTTACCACTGCAAGTGTTTTGAGTTGCTTGCTGCAACTGTGATACCCGTCATTTGAGAATATAAATAGAATTAATTATTAATTACCATTTCAATACGATTTCCTGTTCTCATTAAATTTGTTTTACATGTACAGGTTTGGCAGGGGAAATTGGAAGTTAATCCTAAATTCTCACAAAGATATATTTGAAGAGAGAACTGAAGTAGGCTTACTAAAAAGTTATTGATATATCTTTTCTTTTTGAATTAATTTTTTGATACTGATCTAATTATTTTTCTCAGGTTGATTTGAAGGACAAGTGGAGAAATATGACGCGGTATGGGTGCAAATGATCCGAATATAGGTTTTTGTAGAAGGAAGTATAGTTTGTAAAAACTAAGATTGTGTAGTTTAAGCCTCCTTAAAGAAATTAGTTTTTTGATTGGCTCTTCTTTGCATATTGCAGAGGTTTTTGTAGAAGGAAGTATAGTTTGTAAAAACTAAGATTGTGGAGTTTAAGCCTCCTTAAAGAAATTAGTTTTTTGATTGGCTGTATTGTAACACGGGTATCACTTGCACTGTTGCAACTATTTAAAATTTCGTCTAAATTTCTTATTTTTTTAGTGTATAGCTTAAAGAAAAGGTTTCAGGATATATTTTAAAGGACAAACCTTCAGCTTGAAAAGAATTTAAATAATTACTTAAATTGGCCTTGGTGACTTGACAAAAATTTAGGAATGAAAATTTCGGCCATTGTAATTTCAAAATATAACATTCATTTTTTTGAAAAAGAAAAATGTGCCTTGTATTACACTTAAGATAAGAAGCTTGTAAAACTGGAATTCATTTCTTTTGAAAAATAAATTAGTGCTTTGTGCATGAAAGATTCATAATATGCAAATTTCATGCTTTGTATGAATGTCTTAACTAACTTTTTTTTGTCTCAAAAATTTGGGAATCTTCTATGTGGTATTTATTATTTTTTTACTTTTGATAAAAAAAAAATTCTGTTTTGATCTTTATTGTTTAAAGACATCCGTCTACACTTTCTTCTTTAATGTATACATTTTTTAAACATTTATCATTCTATTATGTTTTCAAATGGACAACTCGTCTGTTAAAAGATTTGAATAATCAACGAATGCCAAAATGAAGATAAAAATTTATTAAGAATCAAAAGTAAAAAAAGAATTAGATGTTATAATTTTATTCGGTAGTTGCCGTGTTGTTGAAGTATCTTGATTAATAAATTGTTGGGTTTGATGATCAAAACATTGAAAAATAAATTATTCATGAGCAAATTTTATGAATAATATATTAAAATACGTAGTGAATAATGAAAAAAATACCATTTATGACCGATCACCTATCTTAGGCAAATTATTTCTCATATTCTGGAGTAATTTTGTTTCAAAATTTTTAAAAATAATTACCACCGTAAGTAAATTGTGCTACGGTGAAAAGATAGCATAACAAAAAAATCGTGTCACTATGGTACGATTTGTGAAAAGATAGCATAACAAAAAAATCGTGCTACTATGGTACGATTTTGTTTAGCAGTTAGTAAAATCATATTAGGCTAACAATTTTAGGATACTTTTTCTAAACTGAAATTGTGTTACCTCAATATGATTTCAGTTCATACGTTTTTTTATTTTTTTGGTATTTTTGACTTTGTTTTTTTCTGTTTCACCTACCCAAAATTGTCACAAAAATTCTAGAATTTTTGTTGTTTTTTTTTCTAAATTATTATCATTTATTGGGAAACAAAAGAAGAGATAATAAAATTGGATGGCTAAAAATTTTTGAAACTTATTTTTATCTTACTTTTGTTTTGAAATTATCACTTTATTATTATCCGAACGAAATTGAGTATTGACACAATAATGACAAGGCTAAAAGAGATGAAGATTGTTTAAAAGAAATCTAAAAGTCTTGCACTCAAGACAAAGACAACAAATATTGAGTTCAGTGGTATTGGTTGCACGATACAAAAACCAAGCAAATCTGGTTTTGGCAAAACTTTAAACTCTTGTAACTTTTGTCTTGATTGTCAGAATTGAACATATTGTATATAGTTTTAGGTAGAAAAAAGAGATCTATAAAATTAGTGCTAAAAGAAATACTAGAGTCTCTTGGAGTGGTTTAGTTAATCAAGTAGCTAATCACTTGAGTAGGATAGAAGGAACATGTGCTACTATGCCTATTGATAAATTTCCTAATGATTTTTTGTATTTTGTGGTTACTGTGAATGATAGACATTGGTATGCTGATTTTGGCAAAATTT
>Ga0123340_1002749_pt1 | contig 16092 bp, 7 predicted proteins | sample SirMexnodulemix_FD_89961 | JGI IMG/M metagenome (GOLD analysis project Ga0123340, IMG submission 89961) | Root nodule microbial communities of legume samples collected from Mexico - Siratro Mexico nodule mix | ecosystem: Host-associated > Plants > Roots > Nodule | place: Mexico: Nepantla... | reverse complement strand
GTATATATATATGTATATATATATATATATATATATTTGTCTTTTGAAAAATTCAGAATAGCAGTCATTCCACTATAGCGAACGGGTTGGCTGCTATGCTCTGCAATCCGGTATTTAAAACATTGGTTCAAAATATCTAGGCTATTCTTATTCTAATTGTCCAACTTATTGTTGATCGTGAATGCATTGGTACTTTTTGAGCATCTTCTAGGTGTTGATCTATAGATTTATATGCTAACTTTATACGAATGCTGCAATTTTAGCATTTTTTAATTATTTTGGGCGGAAAAGGGCCAACGTTGACTATTGTATGTTGCTCAAAAATTGAAGCATAAAAGACCAGGTCATGTGTGTCCTTTTAACTATGTCTTCTTCAGGAACCAACGGTTCCTAGGCATTTACACCTTTCATAATCCTTGCATTTCTAAAATTATATGAAATATTTGGTTCAGCATTTGTCATTAAAATAAAATTGTTAACGTCAACCCTTAAAGTTAATTTTGAACAACTAAATGTAACAAGTTTTTTATTAGGGAAAATTATTCATTACAAAGAATATATACAAGTATAATAAATGTTTTCTTTTCCAATAGAATCTTTTTGTTAGTTATTTGTATTTTAAATTATAGTTGCGATCATTATAATCTTAATTTTCATCATTTGATGTTAAAGGCCTATGAGCAATATTACCTTTGTTGTAAGACTCAACAATTTAAAACATTTTATATGATTTTTACTTTTATATTTTTACAAATTTAGGCCATATCTTGTGCTCATTTTAGCTTTTAAGGAAGCCTGATGTCGATAATGTGTAAGAATAAGGTGTTCTGAATTTGTTTGTTCATTTTTCCTCACAAGGTTTATCTGCCTTACCTGCCTTTTGGCATGGAACAATTTTTACAAGAGATGAACTTTAAATAGGATGGGGTTCAAAATTTTCTACTGTTTGTTTAATATTCTACATAATGTTCTGCATGTTTCTTTTCTGTCTTTTGACTGCTTGATTCCAATTTGATGTTAGGATGCTTTAGAGTTTTTCCTGCATTTTCTTGATCAAGTCGAACGAGCTAATGCTGGGAAAACTGAACTGGATCCTTCGAGGAGTTTCAAATTTGGTATTGAAGACAGAATTTTATGTTCGTCTGGAAAAGTTACATATAATAGAAGGAATGATTACATTCTTTCTCTCAATATCCCGTTACATGAAGCGACTAACAAAGGTGTGTATTTAGGTTACTAGCCTTTCCTTAAGTTAGAATTGGGATGTCTTCTGGACGTCAACTCAAATCTAATACTTGTTTGTTTGAGAAATTTCAGACGAACTAGAATCCTTTCACAAACTGAAAGAAGGTAAACTTGCAGAAGGAAAGGAAATGTAAGTGAAGATGCTAAGAGATCTTACTATTTCATTCATAAGTTTCTTTGAATGCTGCTGAGCATATTTATTCTGATAGAAATGCTGATGAGATTGTGCGTCCGAGGGTGCCTTTAGAAACGTGCCTTGCAAACTTCTCAGCTCCTGAGGAGATACATGATTTTTACAGTACTGCTTTGAAGACAAAGACTACAGCACTGAAGTAAGCATTCTGAAGTTTCTAAATATATTAAATTGCAGTGCCATGCTTGTTGCACTGATGGATTTTCTTTAGTTTTGTCAATTGTTTACTAAGTCATGGACTTTGATGAGTGGTATAACCATCGTTAAGAGAGAAACCGAGAAGACATTTGATGAATTTTGTGTATTTAGACCACAACAAAGCAGATAATTTTATAGAGGAGAAAATATAATTACAAAAAATTCAGTTACTCTATGTTAGGTTAATAACGTAAATATAGAATCAGTCTAATTGATTCTATATTAGAGCGTTTAAAAATAATCTGTCTGCTGAAACAACATTTATTCCTTAGGACTGCAGGTCTGACCTCATTTCCTGATTACCTGGTTTTACATATGCGGAGATTTGTTATGGAGGCAGGATGGGTACCCAAAAAGCTCGGTATGTTTTGTCTTGATATGCTTATATACATTAAAAGAGTATTAGTTTTTTAAGATATTTTTTTACGATCTATATCATTTATTAAGCAGTTTTCTTCTTTCAGATGTGTATATTGATGTTCCTGATATCATAGATATCAGTCATATGCGTAGCAAAGGTCACCAGCCTGGGGAAGAGTTGTTACCTGATGGCGGTATGTGAGAAGTTCTCTGTTCAAGTGATATCTTAAGAGAGTTTAAAACAAAGAAAATCAGATAGTTTGTTTCATAGAAGTTAGATTCACAGAAAGTGTGTCAACTAAGTTCAGTGTTAGTCACTTTGCTTTTATATATCTAATGTCCCATTGGCGTAGATAACACTGGACTTTGATTTGAAGAGATCGAGCTTATATATTGGGTGGCTTACTATGATGTAAATATCAGCTCCCATTACTGGTGATTGCACATATGCTTAGTCCACTAAATTAGGTTTTTAATATTTGTTATAATTATAGAAATGAGGAGTTAATCCTACATAATCAGAAATATTGATATAATTATAGAAATAAGGAATTGATCCTATATAATAAAATATCTATATTATGTATGTATTTTTAGGAACTTTTTTATTTATTCCTGTGTCATATTTTTGTTATTGGAGAATGTCAAATCTTCTCTATCTATTGTGTTGATTCCTTTTTCTCAATATAAATAAAGCATCCATGCTGTAATAGACGGTTCCAACTTAATGTTTCTCGTTCTTAGAGTTTAACATGGTATCTAGAGCTTTTTCCAAAACTACTTTGGCTTGGTGAGCCCACAGTCCCTTGGAGAATTTTTTTTTTCAAACCTTTTTCACAAGTTCGAGGCCTACTCCTTAGGTTTTTTTTGTTTTTTTTTTTTCCTCTAGCTTTCCAAAAGTTGTCTTCCACCCAACATTACCCTCTAGAATAGATTCTCCCATCTTTTCAAACCATATTGTTAGTACTAAGATCGATGAGTCTAACTCTTTCTCTTGGGTTTCCAAAATCGAGTTATGCTTAAGTGGATTGGACTACAAATCTCATCTTTCTACCAATGCTGAATCATTTTTTACAAAGCATTGTGAACAATGGATAAAGATTGATGTTCAACTCTATAGTGTTATTAAATCTACCATTAACACCTCACTCAAACCTATTTTTGGTCCCCATGAGATGTGTGCATTAGTTTGGAGTGAGACTCGAGCTCTTTAACATGTGCCAAGATCTCTTGATAGTTCTTGCCCCACGACATTGTGATGGTCTTGTATTTTCTTATCAAGGGTAGCTTCATGTTGTCTTGCATGATTTTAATGAGCTTTTTCCGCCATATGCAAATGTAAAGAAGGAACTTGAGAACCATAGTACGTTCTTTATGACCTTGGGCCTATATGGTTTGCAACAAGAGTAGTGAAGAAGAGGCAGGTGAAAGTCAAAGTTGAATGACAGGGACGAAACGGATGAAGACCCATCGCAGTTGAAAATGTTTTAGGTTTGCTTAGGGTTATGTCATCTGTGAGGGTAAAATAAGTATAAGAGTGGATCTCAGGTCATCCATATTAAATCTATCACCCAACCTGTATGAGAGTGTGTTATTTTGGGTTGGGTTGGGTTTTATTTATGATTGGGTTAAACTCATCCCAATCTAATTGGGTTGGATTAGGTCGGGTTGGGTAACCTAACCCAATGAACACCCGTAATATCCTTAATCAAACTTCATGTCTTAATACTCCTCAACAAAATGGAGTAGTCGGATGATAAAACAGAAATCTTATTGAAACTACTTAGATATTTCACACATTCATCTTCTTTGTCAGTTTTGGGGAGATGTCCTTATAACATTTTATCTCATTAACTGGATGTCGTCATTTGTCCTTAGTGAATGGGTATCCCACTCTATTCTTTTTCATCACTCCCCTCTATATAGTCTTCCTTCACATATTTTTGGTACCACATGTTTTGTACATAATCTCACACTTGATCGAGATAAACTCTATCATTCAAAGTGTCATCTTGAGATATCATCACTCTCAAAAAGGGTGTCAATGTTTCACTCGTGATCTTCATGGGTATTGTGTTTGCTGATGTCTCTTTTCCCTAGAGTTTAACACCTTTGTTAATCTGTTTTCAAATATGTTCATTTCTGATGACTTTTATTTATATGGAAAGATATAGTGGGTCCATAGTTTTGTTTCTTAAGCTTTAATTTTATCTAAATAAAATACATGTGATGAATCGATTATGCAATCTTAGTTAACTAATAAATTTTGGCTTCTCATCAGTTCTTCAACTTATCTCATAAAAGGTTGTGCCTTTTCAGCTAATTGGCCAATTACTTTTTCAAATGAACCCGATCTGAAAATTATCAAATCTCTTGGCATTAATTATTTGTGATTTGCAGTTCCCGATGAGGAAGATTCAAACAAAATGTGGGCCAATGAAGAAATTGTCGCCCAGCTGGTTTCCATGGGTTTTAATGATCTCCATTGTCAGAAAGCTGCCATCAATACGTCAAATGTTGGAGTAGAAGAGGCAATGAATTGGTTGCTATCTCACATGGATGATCCAGGTATCTGATTTTTTTTTTTTTTTTTTGTAGAACAATCTTTTTTGCTGGTCACCTCGCAGTGTTGGACTTAATGCTGGATAAATTTGTTTTACATAGATATTGACCTTCCTATATCCAAAGGTCATGGCTCTGAAACTTCGACAGTCATAGACCAATCAAAAGTTGATACTCTAATTTCATTTGGATTTCAAGAAGAAATTGCTAGAAAGGCTCTGGAAGCATCGGTAATATTCTGTTTTTGTTTTTCCTCTCCCTTGTGACAGTAGCATAATGTTTTTGATAAATTGTGCCAGAATATTTGAATGCATAAGCGGAAATCATTGTTCTGTAGGGCGGAGACATTGAGAAAGCGACAGATTGGATATTTAACGACCCTAATGCATCAGTTTCCAGCATGGATGCTACCCCATCAAATGCTTCATCCACTTCCAATGATGTTAACCTACCTGATGGAGGAGGGAGTAAGTTCCTTTCACTTTCTCTACGTACCTTGTGGGTTTTATTGATTTTTAACTAATAAAAAAGTCAAAGATGGTAATAATTGTGAAACATGATCATTTAATTCTACTTTCACTTTCACCACTCCTGAAAATCTTACTATTTTGATGTCTTGTTTATGTAATCTTCTTTGTTTCCTTTCATGTTACTCTTCTTTGTTTCCTTTCATGTTACTGCCAAGTGATAAGATTTCCTTCGTGGGATTTAATCTATTTTTTAGTGGGTTGGATGGGCATGGATTTAAAATTGTTGAATCTTATTGTTTTTATTAATTTGACTATCTTATTTCATTGTTCAATCTTTGTTCCAGAATATCGACTTATTGGGGTTGTAAGCCATAGTGGAACCTCTACGCTTTGTGGTCACTATGTTGCTCACGTTTTAAAAGATGGTAGATGGGTAATTTTCAACGACAACAAGGTTGGGGCTTCCATTAATCCTCCAAAGGAAATGGGCTATCTCTATTTCTTCGAGAGGCTTTAATTGCTGAATATACAGTGATAGGCGTTGAACAAGGTGAATATTTCAACCATTAAGAAGCGCTGGACGTTTTTGATAGCATGACATGTCACCTACACCTGCTGATGTGATAATATTTGCTACCCTGGTCTTGATGCTTGGTAAACGTTCCTCTAGTTGGCCGAATCTTCTTTCTTGGTTGGTTCTCAACGGTAATGAAGCTTTTGGAACATCACATTTCATTCATCTTTTATACATTGCATGTTTAGGTATTCAAGTAACAATTTGTCAATTCTAGGAATTCAAACACCAATTGTGAACATTATACAGCTTCATTTTTCTGATGTCTAAAACCAGTTTCTTTGAAAAGTTTATTACAACTTTCGTTCCTTGCTTTTTAGCAATCACTTGAATTCTTTCTCTGGCCGATTATAGAGAAAAAATGTGTTCAATTTGAGTGCAGTAACATATGCATGTTATCTAAAACCGATGAATGATTTTATTACAATTTTTCGGACATTTGATTATGTAGTTTTGATTAGTCATAACATGAGAAAATTCTTTGGAGAATGGTTTATGGAACGTTGTATTTCATATTGAAAGTATAGAAATATTTTCAGTAAATAAAAAAAAAAGTAATCAAAATGTTATTTGGCCAGAAACAGTATAAAGAGAAAATTGGGTAATAACAAGACAGTATTTGTCGTCTAATTGTCGGGAAAGGATCCGTAAGTTTTTTGGGGGAATTAATAAAATGAATATGATAAACGCTTTATAGAGTGACATTTAATTCTTCGAAAGTTTAGTAATGGAAGAATTGGAGAGGATCTTTTCTCCTAGTTCCGTGAAGATTTTAGAAGGATCAAAGGACCTAATGAGCAGGTCTCAGTTTGAGTGTTTAAATTGCAGATTCCTATTTGTAGTAGCTCCTGAGCACGAGTTACGCTACCGTAGTTCACTTACTGTTATATCCTTCATCAAGAATGTGCCAGGTGCCCAAAGTGTTTGTTAGGAACTCAGTAAGATTAGCAGGACAGAAAAAAAGCACCGAATTTATTAGTAGTACTTTTTGCTTAAGACATGAACAGTTTTAGCTTAGAGCTGTAAACGTTGAAGATGAAAAAACATCTGAAAGTAAAGAGCTACTTCATTTATTCGAGAATCTAATATAGATGCATTTTAGATACACATTTCCATAAATGAATAATCCTTTCATACTTTTCCTGCTTTTTACTTTCTAAAATGAAGAACATATGGTGTTTGGTCAGTAGCAAAAATAACAGAGAGGATCCGATTAAAGAATTGAATCTGATCAAAGGCAGGGGAAGGAAACAGAAGAAAACTATAGGGAAAAAAATCAAGAAATACCCTAGTGAAAATGTATTGGTTAAAACCTAGGAAAACTAGTTCATGTTTTAGCAAGACAAATGACCGTTTTAGCTTTTAAGAATGATTCTTCCGGCACCTCCATACTTCCTGTACCTCCATAATTTTGATATATTCCTATTTTAACCTTAAGAAAAAGATAAAAATAATCTTCGTTGATGGTAACTGCAATTTAATTTTTTTTTTCTTTTCATGGGTTACCCAAACCATAATACAATTAAAAAATATTATCATTACGGACTGTACAACTCGCAATTATTTTTTCTACACCTTTTACATTTCGAGTTGTATAACCTGCAATTATTTTTTCCGCAACTTTTACATTGCGGGTTGTACAACCCGTAATGGATTTAAAAAAAAAAATTGTATTGTGGATTGTACAACCCGTAATGTATTAATAAAAAAATACAAAATGAAGATAAAATGTAAACGTTAGAAATTGAGGAGAATTGTAAGGTTGATCACGGAGCCATGGATAAAATATTCTAAGACCCACCACCTGTCCCACTCCTCTAATTCTCTGTAGTTGAATTGACGAGGCCACAAACACCTCTCTCTCTCGTTCCTCATTATTTGCATTTGTTTTTTTGCACGATCAGAAAGGCTAAAGTGTGGAAGGTTGGCGAACAGTGAATAGGTGTAGTGGTAAAAGAATAAAAAAGTTAAAGAAGGAAGGGGTATATATATGTGGGGGAGTATACAGATATAGATATAGTGGTGCAACTATGGTGATTTGCATTTTGCGGTTTTTGTTGGGTGCTTGTGGGTTGGATGGTTTGTTGCTTCTATTTTGTGTTTACATTACGGGGTTGTACAACCCGCAATGTATTTATAATTTTTTTTAGAAAGGCTAAAGTGTGGAAGGTTGGCGAACAGTGAATAGGTGTAGTGGTAAAAGAATAGAAAAGTTAAAGAAGGAAGGAGTATATATATGTGGGGGAGTATATAGATATAGATATAGTGGTGCAACTATGGTGATTTGTATTTTGCGGTTTTTGTTCGGTGCTTGTGGGTTGGATGATTTGTTGCTTCTATTTTGGTGTTTACATTGCGGGTTGTACAACCCGCAATGTATTTATAATTTTTTTTTATCCACAATATAAAAAAATTTTAAATGCATTGCGTGTTGTACAAACCGCAATATATTTTAAAAAACAATTGTATTTATTTTTTTTATTAGCAATACAAAAAAAATTTAAATGCATTGCGGCTTGTACAAACCACAATATATTTTTAAAAAAAATTGTATTGAGGGTTGTACAACCCATAATGTAAAAAATGTAGAAAAAATAATTATGAGTTGTACAATCTGCAATGATAATATTTTTTAGTTGCATTGCGGTTTGTGCCAGCCGCGAAGAAAAAAAAAATAAATCGTAGTTACTATCAACAAAAGCTATTTTCGTCTTTTTTCTCAAGGTTAAAATAGGAATATATCAAAATTATGGAGGTGCAAGAAGTCAATATGGAGGTGCAGGAAGAATCAGTCTTAGCTTAAAGCTCTAAGTCTTTGTTTTTAACGAAGTCCAAGTGCGGTGGCATCAACTATTTTGTCCATATGTAGCTGAAGGTTGTTACTTTCTACACCTCCATAATCTAAAATGACATCTTCATATAATATCAAAATCCAATTTTATCTTTTTAAAATTATATTTCAAAATATATAATCTAGAATACAAAAGATGTATTCCTGAATTGTATATTTCAGAACACATCTTGTGTATTCCGAATTATATACAATGGAAAATATCATTTGCATTGCAAATTATATATTCTCTATAATGTACGATTCAAAATACAATAGTTTTAGATTTTAAAATTTTAATGTTTTTTACAATTAATTTATATTAAAGAATAATTTTTGTATTTTAAACACAAATAATTTATTTTAAATAACTATTTGTTAAATTATCAATAATTTACTTAAAGTAAACACAATAAATCATGATAATATCTAATATATTAATGATCAAATTTTTTTTATCAATGTCATTGTTAAATTTAAAATACAAAACCTAAGTGTATTGAAAAACTACCTAAGAACTAGAATTATGTTTATGTTGTCGGCCTTGTAGAACATGTGGACATCTGGTATAAATGATCCCCCATCTATGTCATCACGAGCAAACTACAATACATTATGGGTTTTATCTCATGTTGGAGTACCTTCTGCCACACGTCCACAATCGATCACGCATCACAAAATGCTTGTGATTCTCCTAAATATACCATGCATTCATTGAAATTACATTAGGCACTTCAAATATTAAAACAAAAAACATGGTAAAATAATAATGGAAATAACTCACTAGACAAACATACTTCTATTGTGACAACGATCGTTCTTGACTATCATTAAAACTATGTGGACGACGATGCAGCAGTACAGATGATTGATCTTTGACTATCCAAGGAAGTATGTAGGGGTGTGACATTGATTTGAACCTATGCATGTATCTAACTGCACATGTTGAGAGATGTGAGGCCAATATTACACCAGTAACATGATGGTTGGGATAGTGCAACCATTGGTTATCAATCAAAACTCCTACACTTCCTTCAAATGGTGGGGAAGGTTGACGAATCGTCCACTCGTACCCAGATTGCCGCAATAAACGCTTCAACAAATAGCGTTGTAAGCACGTCCGAAGCTGGATATATCCAAAGGATATTGTTATCACCTTAAACACCTGACTAGGACGATGGTTATTATAAGAACTCTATAGCATCCCAACATGGATACATTATTGATACGCATGCGCACAATGCCAATTATACATATATGACGTTCGGTGACAAGATGGGACGTCTAAGGGAGGAGTTCCTGATATGTGGGATTGATATCCCACATTCCCATCCTTGAAAAGTGTTTACATATGCATCTCAGCAAGGATAATTATTTTTAAGAACTTTAGTTTTATTTCCCATCAAATTAAATATTAGAATTATTCTTTAATCTGATTTAATATTAGTATTACACAAGTCCTTTGGGAGAGAGTGATATATTTATTACTTAATACATTTGAGATTGGTGCACTTACCATGCTGGAAAAGTAAATTTCTATCTTTTGCAATAATAATGCTAGACTAAGTTTATCTAAAAATCCTAATTTGATTTCTAGGAATAAACACATTGTAATTAAATATCACTTCATAAGAGATCAGTGCAAAAAGGGTCATATTGGTTAGCAAAATAGACGATTAACTTGCTAATACTTTTACAAAACCTCTTGTTGAAGAGAGATTCAATCCTTTGAGAGACATTTTGGGCATGATCTTTGTTGAATAGTAATTAGTGGTTACAGTTATTGTATTTTTCTCTATTGGTGATTTTATATAGTAAACGGTCTAGAATTTAGCACATGTAGTATAGATGTTCTAGGTTTGAATTAGATTTCTCTCCAACTAAGCAACAATTTTGATCATTTAGGTTTTGTTTTAGTGGTTGACATTGCCATTGGTCTTGAAAATTTGGTTTCTTGATTTATGTTATTTGGATTTACTAAAAAATGTTAAATAAGGTTGGTTTTGAGAAATATTGAACTGAAACTTGTGATATAGTTACCTTAGGGAGTTTTTGAACCTCATTAATGGATAAATCATTTTGTACCATATCTACTTGTTCTAGTGTGATTTTACTTTTGTTTGCTTATGCTGTAGAACTTAGAATGATTCTCTGTTTTGCAACTTTGTTCACACTCATATGTTGAAATGGTTAAGGCAATTCTTTTCACTATGAACCACTAGCCATATTTTCCTACCTTGGTGATAATTCACTTGTTAGCCCCTTTGAGCCTTTATCATTTGTTTTTCTAAACCACATTACAAGCCTTAAAAAGAGAAAAACCATGATTTTCCATACCTTAAAGGATAAAGGAGCTTTGAAATCATTTTAGCAATAGGTTCTTGAACAAGTATAAGGGTGTGCATCATTTTAGCCTACTCATGTAAATAAATCTTTACTGAAAAAGAAACTAAAGAAGGAAAGGAGATGCAAAAAAAGAAAGAAAGAAAGAAAAGAATAAAAAATGCTAAGAGAGATAAAAGGAAACAAAAATATGCTGAAATAATTTTTCACAAAGATAGTTGTGTTATACTCACATTTTTTTTATTATTCCCCCTTGCTTCTCTATTCTTTACAGGTCTTAAGCCTCCTATCTCATATTTTTCTAGCTTTACCTTGGTCGCATTATAACCTATATAAAGAAAAAGCTCTTGATCTTTGATTACATGTTAACTCAAATGTTGTGGATATTAGAATCTTGTTAAGCTTATGGTACTGTTTGCTTGCATGAAGTTCTTTTGAGTGGATATGCACAAGTCTAAACACCTGAGAGGTTGAAAGTTTTTCTAACGTATATCACTTGATTCATCTCTTAATTTGGGCTACCTTCTTATTTAATAAATCTTAAGGAATTTCATTCACATATTTCTAAACTTCTTACTTTATTGAAGATTTTTTTTTTTGCTAACTCTACGCTTTCTTAAGATCAAATTTGCTATGAAGGAGGATTGAAGTCTTGAAGGAGTGGGAGAAAGGAGTAAAATTTGAGTAAAAGAAGCCAAGCCTGGCTCAACAAACCTCAGCTCGATGCAAGAGAACCAGAGAGAAAGGTCATAGAAATGTGCCTGACGCACATCACCTAGGTCCGACGTAGGTTGGGCTTCAGAACTTGGATCTGCAACAAAATCTAGTGACACCTGGTGTAGCTAACCTAAGCCAAGTGCGAGTGTCGAAATTTAGAGTTTGTTTATAGTTGTCCACATTAGGGTTAGACATTTTAGGCTATTGGAGATCAAAAATCGCTCATGGAAGGCATTTTTAAGATTTCTTATGGATTCTTCTTCGTATTTAACTATTCTCTTGTAAGGTTTGGTATTTTCATGTCTATGAAGAGCTAATTTATCTATTTTGTTAGGGTCAGATTAAGCCTTTTTAAGCTGTCATGTAATCATATTGTTTTTCATATATGTCATTCCTTTCAATACATCAGTATTTTAATTATGTGGTTATTGTCTGTTATTGTTTTTCAATACATCAGTATTTTTAAAGTATTGGAAAATACCTTTTGTAATCTAGAACCTAATGAAAATATCATATGAAAGTTGTGTCTAGAAATCAAACAAGATTTGTTTGTTTTCTTAAGATCCTTGTGGATATTGCAGGATTTGTTTATATAATTGATCAAAAAATTACGGTTAATATATAATCTTAGGTTCATCTACTGAGGAAATGGGGTTGAATAATATTGTGGGTTGACATTGATTATTGATAGAAAAGAAAGTAACGATTTTATACATGAGAGTAAAGACTGGTGAGATCTAATCCTGACAAGTTTTTACTATTGATATTAAATTCTTTTTCTACAATTTTATTGATGATAAAAATTATAAAAATTATTTTATTTAACCAATCAAAAAAATTATGAAATTATGCTTGTATCTGAATATATTATAATTGTATTTATTGTCTTATATTGCACAAATCATTTGGGAGAAAATCGATAATTTTTATTACTTGTTACATAGTGATTGACGCATTTGCCATGATAGCAAAATAGGTTATCATTATGTGGTCTATGACCCACCTAGACAGTCTGATGACAAAAAAAAATCATATGTGGAGCTTATGTTTTTATGTTTTGATAATAAAAATAACTAACTAAATGGTTTTACTTGTATCTTCAATGTTCTAACAATGTTTTGTACAACTTCAGTTTTCAGTAAACTCTTCGAGTGTCTACAACATGTGTTCATGATAGATGGTGTGATAAAACTAGTTGATTGCATACCAAATTTCAAATTAAATGTGTAACATCCCTAATTTTAAATAACTATATTAATTATTTTAGTATTATTTTAAATTAAGAGCTAGAAAAATTTATTTTTTTAATTCTGGTGATTAATGTAACGTCTATGAACGTTTTGAAAATATAAATATTATATATTGTAATTTCAACAAATTATAATAAAAAATTAATATTTAAATGAATACGATTTTAAGGATTCAGTTTAAGGATACGATTATGATATTAGGGATACAATTTTGAGGATTCAATTTAAAGGATACGGTTTTGAGGATTCAGTTTGATCAATTATATAGATGAATCATACATAATACAGGGATCTTAATGACAACAAATGAATCACACTCTATTCCTAGACACGAGCTTTCATCTGGTAAATTAATTCAGTTCTAGATTGATCTGCACAACAAACAAGCATTAATATAGAATTAATAAGCTGATGTATTGAAAGAAAAGATTTATGATAAGACCTAATTAAGCACAAATATAATTACATAAGAGATCAGAAAGGTTTAACCTAACCCCAACAAGAAGAGATTTAGCTCATCATAGGCACGAGGAAACCAAACATTACAAGAAGAATGATGGAATAAGAATATTACTCCAAATAAAACCTAAAGACACCTTCAAGAGTCAATTTTGATTTTTGTTCTAGCCAAAGATACTTAACCCTAACCTTAAAAGTTGATTAAATAAAACGAAAATTGATGCTCACGTCCGGCTCAAAATGCTACATCAGGCGCCACTGGATTTTGTTATTGTTCCAATACTAGGACCAATCTGCATCGGACCAATGTTTCTATGTCAGACGCCATCACTACTTTCTTATTTATCTGTTTTCTCCCAAGTAGGTTCACGTGGCTAAATTGGGTTTGACTTTATTTGCTTCTTTTTCTTGTTTCTTCAAAACTTCAATCCTAGTTCTTCTCATTCAATATTTTCTACATCAATTTTACCAAAAATAGATTGAATTAATATTTGACTTTCACAATCAATTATTAATAAAAATTATTTAAAATTAAAAATTAAATAAGTTTTAAGTATAGAAAAAAAATGTGTTTTTTACTTAAAAATAAGTTTTGGTCTTTTTGCAAGGGAGGTGCAATTTTAATTTATAGGGGTGCAGAGCCCGTAGCTGAATCCATCCAAAATCGAAAATCTAGTATGGCGCTGTTCTCAAGCCTAAGCGCACAATTAAAGATTTAAGCTTTTTCAGATTTGACATTTGAGCAAAAATGGTTCTACAGTAATGTTAAATATCCTTAAAAGTAATGAATACAGTTGCACTTACGTGGTAAAGAAACACAGAATAACTAAAAAGTTAAAAAGCATTTTTCACTAAATTTGTATAATTAAATATTATTCTAGAATAAAAAATATATATTTAGAACTTGAACTCTTAAACTTTACAACATTTAATTCAAATGTTTAGTGTGCTTATCTGAAGTTGGACACATTTAAATGCAATTGAACAGGAATATACTCAAACATATTTCACTTTATTGCCACGTACACTCATTCTGGATTAGATGCTTGTGCTCATATTTTCAATCTCTTATAACTTAAAATTATGTTAATTTGTACAAGTTATTTTATATTAATTTTTTCAAACATATGAGTATTAATCCATAAATAAAATACTTTTAACTTATAAGAAAACTAAATTTATTTTTCTTCGTATTTTTTTTCTTTTCAATTATACTTATTTCACACATACCCACATTTGACACCAATGCTATAACACTTCACAAAATAAAAATTCTATTAATACATTCACAAACATTTTTTTAGGAATCCTGCTTCAAAATACACAATCATATTAAAATGATTTAAAATATATTTACAAAGATCATATATGAGTGCTTCAAATTAAATCTATTGTTGACAAAATCTACTCACAAGCTCCTCTGCCATGTCATATGCTCATATGTAATACATGATCATCACAGATTGAAAACAACAACACAACATATAAGAAAGGGTAAGCTAACAAATTTAAAACAATCTTAGAATATTCAAATAAATCACATCTCTCAAGCAACAAAAAAACATAATAAATAATCCCTTACACTCAATTTCCTCAACAATCCAACAATATGACTCTGACATAATAAAGAAACTCAACTCTACTTCCAGAAGACTCATGCATTGATAGACCCCGTGATATGCACCTGTCATACAACTCCAAGCTATTAATTCACAAAGCTCTCAAATCAATGAATCATCAATCTTGTTTGACAAAATTAGGCCCCTTGAGACTTTTCTGAGCAAATATTTCAAACTCACCCAGTTCAAATCTCCTTCAAATCTCACCACCTTGTAATGATCATCTATTTGATTCTTATACTAGTAGAGTCAGAATATCAATCGTTATTGATCAAATCCTTAGACAATGCACATCCTATTAAATCTAGACATGGGTATTCTCTTTCCTAAAAATACTATTCCTAGACCATTACCACTTTTATCAACAGTTTAACCATATCATATCATATGTATATATCTCTGCTCATTCATTTGTTAACTTTTCCATCTCAATCTCAAATATCTCAAAGAATTACATAATGATCAATGTTATTCAATCTAAATTATACATCAATCTGTTCTATTAAATCCACAAATTGCACTACAAAAAATCAAATAATCAAAATAAAAGAGAAGAACTAAAAAAAATATTTTTTTAGTTTAAGCAAGAATCCTCCTCGCTTGAGCGAAAATTGTCTCGGGAGCACTCTAGTTCCAGTACTATTTTCGCTTGAGTGACGATATCCTCAATTCAATGAAAATCTACTCTCGCTTGAGCGAAAATCTTCTCACTCAAGCCAAAACAAACTTGAAAGCAGGTCTAAATTTACACTAGGCTTGCTTGAGCGAAATATGTAGAAACATGTTTTACAAAAGTAGTCAACTACTTACCATCCAAAAAATCATTCACTCAACTTAATTCAAATTCAGATATTACACTTTTCTATCCTCATTATTATCAAACTGCCATGAAGCTTTACTTAGAAACTCTATTTTTTCTAGACAAAACATAGATCCAATTTGAAAACTTATAATACTTTTCTACTTTCTAATTCAATTTTAAACATATTTATTTGATGTGAAGTGATGCTCTTCCCACTGCGTCACCCTTTTCACAACTCCACTCTCATAAAATTTCACTTACTGATTTTAAATAGATACATATATGATATGAAAAGAACCTAATTATCTTTAATTCATCAAAATTCAGTTTAGATTATACATAACATTGCACTTATACTACATTGTCAGAATCATCTAACCATTTAACTCATCAACATCACAGTACCAATCATACATACAACATCCAATTCATATATATATATATATATATATATATATATATATATATAT
>Ga0123340_1002747_pt1 | contig 16100 bp, 8 predicted proteins | sample SirMexnodulemix_FD_89961 | JGI IMG/M metagenome (GOLD analysis project Ga0123340, IMG submission 89961) | Root nodule microbial communities of legume samples collected from Mexico - Siratro Mexico nodule mix | ecosystem: Host-associated > Plants > Roots > Nodule | place: Mexico: Nepantla... | reverse complement strand
TATATAATCAGCGTTCTTTTAAATTTTATTTGTTTATTTAAAAATACAAAATAAGTGACCTTTTTCTAGTAATTAATATTTTTTTTTCATGTCACAGGTGACGTTGGTGGATCATCTGGGAAAGATAGTATGGAGGAGATTAAGAGAATGGAAAGCAAGAAGACAAATGAAGTTCAAGAACTGAAGGATAATCTTCTAAGTAGATATAGTGGTTACATTACTAATCTGAAGCATGAATTTTCCAGAAAGAAGAAGAAAGAAAAGCTACCAAAAGAAGCAAAGAAAATCTTACTTTCATGGTGGAATATTCACTTTAAATGGCCATACCCAACGGTAATTAAATATCTTTTCTCTTAAGCATACATATGGTGTTAATGTTTAATCCATGGACTAGACCTAGTTTGGTTTCAAATTAGGCATTTAGAACAAAAGAGAAGTGATACTAAGCGAAACACATTCTGTTGAAAATTATAAAATAAGAAAATCCATTAAATAAAAAGCAAATGTCAAGAAATTATATGATTTTTAATAACTTTTAATCAATAGTAACAAAAGAATTTTTGCTTAGATGAATTCTTCTCATGAATATATTTATAGGTAAAAGAAGAAAAAGAAAAGAAACATTTATTCATAAATTAAAAAAAAAATTATACAAATAAATTAATATAATAGTTTTTATATATTAACTTATACATACATTTATTATATCTTAAGAAACTATTGATTTTTATTTTTTCTTTTTTCTGATAATATTCATGAAGAAAGTTTATCCCAATTCACGCCATTTAAATGAGTATATAACAAAATTGTATTTTGAGCATTTTACGTGTAATTTCAAGGAGCTATGAAATTAGTTTCCGACATTTGTACTTGTTTCAGATTATTACAGAGGACTTTCATGAAACTTATCAAAATAAGTTTTTTTTAGTTGCTCAAACAAGTTTCATGACTCTAAATTTTTAGAATAGATCTTATGTAATAAAAGCTTATTTTTATTCTAAGTGTTTAATTAAGGTTGTTCATTCAAATATATATATTCCTATGAATTAAGCATGATTTGTCTAAAACCAAGGTTTGGCTGACTTATGTTTTATACATTTAACTATCATTGGCCAAGGATGCTGATAAGGTTGCCCTAGCTGAATGGACTGGTTTGGAGCAGAAGCAAGTAAATAATTGGTTTATAAACCAAAGGAAACGACATTGGAAACCATCAGAAGAAATGCAGGTTGCAATTTTGGATGGACTCTATGGATCCCTCCACGAGTGAGAGTGAAAAGACTGCAAGCATCTCATGCACCACTAATTTTGCTTTGTTCAACATAAAGTTTTTTTACCATTAAAGAATAATGAATATCGTGGAACATTTGAAGGATCTTTCAATCCTTGTAGGGAAAAGATTCTCAGTTTAGCTGCACAGTGAAGAAATTGCTCAAATACAGTGTGCAATTGTTAGCGTTACTTTTCTTCTTTCTCCTCTCCTATTGATTAATAAACTCCCCATATTTAGCTTACCTTCAATGATCTAACTTTTCTGATTCTTCATAGTTTTGAGTTCTTGTAACTTATGATCTGATATTCAAATATCAAGTGTGTCCTCATTTTTATTTCAATAAAATTGTAATTTTGTCACAACAAAATAATTATTACCTGTAATTTCTATCACACCCATCCCACTTGCCTTTTCAAAGTTATATAATACACTAATATTTCATTCTTATGCTTATGATTTTATAAATATCGTAAGAATTTATAAATATCATACTGATTTCAGAGAAGTTAATGAACATATACACTAATTAGATTAGAAAAAAATAATTTTGTTTTAGAAAACTTGTTTGTTATGTACTTCCAACATTTAAGTTATATTAATGAAAAAATCTCAATAAAATTTACAATACTATTTTTAAAAATTATATTTTCTTTTGTGATTTTAAATAATCCATCTTCGACTTATCTCTCCACATATTATTTTGGTTAGTATTAAAATCTATAAAATAAAATAGAATGAAGTCTTGTTTTGTTTTGTAAAGTTTGTACAGTACTAATTTTGATTCAATTACAGATTTCTATTTTCAATTAGAAAAATTTAGAAAAAAAAAAAAAAACATTATAGTGAATATTTATCAATATAAAAGAAAAAATTAATAATACAAAAAAAAATATTAAAATATAAATAAAATAAAAAAAAAAAAAAAATAAAAAAATTTTGAATAAAATTTTTAAATTAAAAAAATTAAAAAAAAAAAAAAAAACTTTAAACCAAAAGACAAGCATTGGAATGCAAAAAGAAATTTCCTACCCTCTAACATCAGACACATAGAATCAACTAAACCAATGATAAAAATATTTTTTCAGAAGATTAAAAATTAAAAGAAAATAAGATCTAGACTAAATTCACAATTTAAAAAAAAAAATATTGTACCCTAAGAAAATACACAACCAACAATTGGACACAAGTTGTGAACTCTTTGCAAAATACTTACAAAAGCAAACAAATTTTGCGAGACAAATCAATATCAGAGTAACTTTTTCGAGAAAGCAAAAACAAAAGAAAATTGCATAGTGAAAACAAAAATTATACATGGTAACTTATTCTCAACAATAAGCAAACAAAATTTAACAAGTTCACTCATCATGATTGAGGTCCCTTTTTCAAATTCCGTGACTAATCTACTGGATTAAGATGAGCCTACAATAGTGCATTGTTATGTACAAACCAAATGCCTAAAAAGAATAGAATTATTGTATTGGCTTTTTGAGAACTCGTTCATCAATTCCTTTAGTGGAAACCTAATGATAAATGCCAAATTCATTTTAAGGTGAAACACAAAACAAGAAAATTTTCAAGTTCTAATGACAGGGCCATTGTAAATCCCTCTCCGAATCACAAAGTCGTCTGGAGGTTGAAATTCTTCCAACCAGGTAACATCAGACACTGTAACTCCATTCAACTGAACATTACCTGCAATTCAAATATATGGTGTGGTTAACAAAACACAACATTTGTCATTTAGGACACAAGGCATTTGCATTGGATATAAATAAGATCACCTGGAAGATCTTTCCTCTGTGATTTCCGGAAGTAGGTGCAGTGTCTTCCATGTTCTGAAGAATAAGGTGGAGATAATACATCAAAGATTGCACAGGGAGTTACTGCCTTAAAAGTATGTATGTTCCCTCCAAGTGTAGGATAAAGAACTGTCGTGGGAGTTGGTGCTTTCATCTCGGTATCTTTCACAAGCTTGGCAGCTCTAGCTGCCAAGAACAAATTGGTTGAGGGCAAGAAAACCAAAATTATCAATGATTAATAATCCTTACCAATTCCCAAATGAGGCCAAATTTTATGAAAAAGAGAAACAATATGAATAAGACTATAAGGTAATATAACCTTTAATTTTCATAAGCAAAGGTAAAGAAATAAAAACTAAGTGCCTGATACCCTAAATCAAACAACTAAGGGGGTGTTTGTTTTATGTCATTTTCTTTTATTCCCAAGAATGCTAAGAGATGAATAAACATTCCATTTTTATTAGGATTATTGTTGTAAATAGCGGATCAATACGATAAAAATATCTTCACTATCTCCATCTTGGTTGTCTGCCAGAACTATACTTATCCCCTCTCTGATTCTTTTAGCAAACCCATCCTACACCAAAGAGCGTTTGAGCGTAATATTGAATTCCTTGTAGCTTTATCAGTAGGAACTGATATATAGCCCTGGACCTTGGTCATCCCTTGACCAATGAGACAACAATAAATTGGAACAACTTATGTAATTACATAAAATTTAGTTCTCCTCAATTAGAATACATACTTCACTTTCTAATAACATGCACTTCATGACACGATACCAATAGTTCCCCTTTTGACTCCCATTATCCACTGTTTTTCATTTACCAAACATTCAATCTTCCAGTTTATAATCTGTAGACAATTTTAGCTCTGCTACCATATGCTTTTAATAGTTGTGTTCTAACTGGGACCAAGCACTAATATTAACAAGCTAGATATCATCTGTTCACTTTTAAAACAGAGGTCCTGACTTTTTCCTTTCAGCTTGATGAGAGCACAAACCATTTTGGAGGATGATGACATGGTACCATCTTGTCCTACCTCATTAATGATGGTGCCATGACAGAACAAAAACAAAGAAGGGAGCAACACATTCAACACTTGATGTATTCCCAGGTTACACTAGACAAAAAACTGGATTGCAACAAAAAATATGTAAAGCCATAAAGAACAAACCTTCAGATGGATCAGTTGGACCAGGGAAATCAATCCAATCATAGGATTGAACATGCACTGAACCATATAAGAGCTTGCTTAAGACTGTCATTCCAGGATGATTATGGAGAGGAATAACAGAAGAAGGGGGCATACAAAAAATTCCTATCTGATGAAGATAAAAAATATTAATCAAACTTCTGTAGCCATGCTCAAGAAATATAGTGTATAAAAATTGCTGACTAAATGGTGGAGTTCTGAGAATTAAAACTAACAGAGAAGCTGTCATCTTCATACAAATGCAGGTATTTGATCGGCAGCGACTGTTGATGGTTCCCGTTACATTCAGGCATTTGACCAGACCAATTACGAACCACTTGTGCCTCCTGTTCAAGACCTACATCTGACGGCTTGATTTTTTCTGAAACATTAAATGAATGGTTATTACAAAAATCACAAGGGAACAAAATGTATGATACAAGTTCGTGTGTGATATATGACTGTATTTTAAAAGACCCAGAACAGAACCAATGATCACAGAGAGACAATTGAAATGTTACACTGGTATTCACAGCTATATAAGCACACTTGTATAGCCCCTTGCAGATTATATAATCACAATCTCTAACATTAATTAGGAGTCACAATCACATGCTTGCAAAGATGTCAAAATCAGGTCACAATGTCACGCTCACATAGCGCAGTCTAGACATATTGGATCTATTATCTATCTTTTAAAGCACCTGGTTGACTGTTGGGATATAACACAGGATACCAGGAGCGGATGTACCGAAATGAGAAGTAAAAAAATCATATTTCAAAAGGTAGAAATCTTTTTCTGTGCATTACCATACTGATAAGCAAGAAAATTAAATTAATAAATGACAAATAGAAATCTAGTTAACAGCCAAAACTTCAAAACAAAAATTATTCCTTATTAATCTAAATTAATCCTAAAATGTAAACAGACAACAATCAAACTTTTTCCTCTCTTCAAAGAAGAGAATTGGTTCATTCAGAAGATTGGAGAGAACATGGTGACTTTTACTCAATTTTTCAGAAGAATAGGAACAAGTAAATAACAAAACTGTCATTACAAAGCCTCAATTTTTCAACCTTGCCATAATCTCCTCCAGAAAAACAAATCCCTAACAAGGAAAAGAGAGAACAAAGAGAAGGCTTGAAGATTTTTGGAGTGGAGTCTGAACATAGCATAGAATGATCAATAGTTTAGACTTCACTCCTATCTATTATCTGCATATATACTCAGTTATTACTCATCAATTAAACGACTATTTGTTAAAACCCTCCAAATTGGACAAATATTTAACAATGATTATTCTATGGAATCACGAGCACTAAGTTTATTTGCATGTTACTTGCATGATTACCATGATTATTAGAATCAAATGCACATGCATAATATATAACACACACTCACACACACACATATTTAACGATGATCATTCTATGGAATCACGAGCCATAAGTTTATCAAAATCAAATGTACACATGCATAATATACAACACACGGGCATGCACACGCACACATATATTGTTGTAAATAACGTATTTTGATTATTACAAATAGAGATAGTGAAAATGTAATTGGTGTGATAGTTATCAATAAAATAATTATTTATTTTCTTATATTGTTCAAGTTCATATCGGAGATCCTAATCTTGGGAGCCCTGTTTCCATGCCTCGTTAACAACCGTCACTATCTTGTTCGCCATCGTAGTTGAGGTTAGTGGTGGGCCAGACAGGTGTGGCCCCCTGCCGCCACCACAAACAATGTCGTCACAACCTCTTGATCATATACCTTACCCATGAAAAGTAAGGGTACGTTTAATACTATTGGTTTTTTGCCTCATGGTGTTTGGATTCTTAATTCAGGAGCAACTGACCATGACTCCTCTTCATAAACTCATCCATCTGTACTTTAAGATGACTAGAGAATAACTCATTACTGTTGCAAATGGTGATAGTGTGTACCCATATGTAGTTCTAAGAAAATAACTTTAGAATCATTTATTGTATTAAAGGATTTTTATGACCAATAGCCTTATCTCTATACGAAAACTTAAAGAGGATTTGAATAGTTCAAGATCTTTTTTCTCTTCTTATTGTGTATTTCAAGACTTTGCCATAAGAAGATGATTTTAATTGCTAAGGAGCAGAGTAGAATATATTTGATTGAATCCACGGGCCAAAACAAAATAAAAGAAAATGTCATAAGCTAACAACCAACATCAGAAACATGGGCAGGTTCCCAAATATGGCTTCATCATAAAAAGGCTTGGGCATCCCTCCTTCAACCCGATAAAATCTTTTGTTCCCTCATTTGTTCATTAAAGAGTCTATTGAGTCTTTCAAATGAGATTTTTGTCAACAGTCAAAACATCGCTATGCATCTTATCCCCATCTCTAGTAAAAAGGGTAATTCCCCATTTGACTTTATTCACTCTAAAGTTTGGGGCCTATTTAATATTTTTGTTACTTTTATTGATCATTGTACTCATATTACACAAACATCCATTATGAAAAGTAAATCTAAGGTTTGTCAAATCTTTGTTAATTTTTCCCTGTCTTGTCCAAAATCAATTTGGAAAAAACATCAACAGAGTTAAGTATTGAACATGTGAATCATGAAATTCCCCAAATTTTTGTCTCCTAATAATATTGCTCATAAACTAACATGCGTTAATACTCCACAACAAAATGGTGTTGCAAAAAGGAAAATTCATTATTTTCTAGATGTAGCTAGATCCCTCCTTTTCCATATGTCTATTCCTAAACCTACTAGGGATAAGTTGTGTTAACTGTCACATGCCTTGTCAATAGGCTACCCACTCGTAGCTTGAATAACATTAGTCCTATTAAGTCTTCTGTTCCATCTAATCCTGTAGTGTCAAGGCTACTTTGTCGAGTCTTTGGATGTTCTGTTTTAATTCACTCTTATAATCCTAAACGCAATTAATCAGATCCTAGAGTTCGTAAATGTGTATTTTGATTATCCCCCTCATAAAAAAGGTTGCAAATGTTATCATCCTGAGAATTGTCGTGTCTTTACCACCATAAATGTCACCTTACATGAAACAAAATCCTTTTTTTCTCAACCCTAAGCTTTAGGGTGAGAAAACACTAGAAGTGAAGGAGCTCTCCTTCCTATCATTACCATATATATCTTTGTAAGATGCTAAGATCCAAGTAATGAAGTTGTCACAAATGAGATCGAACCAACCCATAGTGAGGAGGAAGAAGATAAACTTTTTGGCCAAAAATATAGAAGACAACCCATTTTGACTCCGAAGCAAGAAGAATTGTCTGATTCAGAGGTGAGGGAGCCTGAAGGTAATAGTGAGGAGGTAAGTGTTACTAAAAATTTACCTATTGCATTGAAAAAGGGAAAAAAGATTGTGTTAAATATCCTATTTTCAATATGTCTACACTAATAATCTCTCCAATCGACATTGAAGCTTTATTGTCATCATTAATGTCATCAATAATGTCATAGAAATTCCTACCACAATCGAAGAAGCCCTGAGAAGTGAACAATGGACTCAAGCCATGAGAGAGAAGACAAATGCATCAGAAAGAAACTCAACATGGGAGATTGTTGACAAACCAAGAGACAAAAACACCATAGATGGATATTTACTACAAAACATAAGGCAAATGGGTCACTAGATAGGTATAAAGATAGATTGGTTGCAAATGCGTACACTCAAATTTATGCAATTGACCATGAGGAGACTTTTTCCCCTGTAGCAAAGATGAATGTAGTTTGAGTTGTTCTTGCTCTAACAACTAATTTTCGATGGGCTTTGCACCAATTGGATGTTAAAAATGTTTTTCTTCATAGAGCTTTAGAAGTGTACATGAAGATCCTTCTTGAATATGAAACTCGCATTAGAAGGAATAAGGTATGCCTTCTAAAGAAAGCCTTATATGGTCTTAAACAATCTCCAAGAGCAAGATTTGGGAGATTTACCAATACAATGGTTCCTTAGGATATAATCAAAGCCAAGGAGATCATACTTTATTCATAAAGCACTCCGTTACAGGTAAACTTACACTATTGTTGGTCTATGTAAATGACATAATTATTGCAGAAGACGATGAATAAAGAAATTGACTTTAAAGGAAAAAATGGCAGCCCATGTACTTGATCTTCTCAAAGAAACAGGTAAGATAGGATGTAGAATCTCAAGAATTCCTTTTGAACAAAATCATAGAATTGAGAAGAGTTGTCCTGTAGAAAAAAACCCAATAACAAATATTGGTAGGAAAACTTATTTATTTATGACATTCGAGACCAGCCACTACTTATGCAATTAGTTTGGTAAGTCAGTTTATGTATGATCCAAGAGAAAGACGCATGCACAAAATTTTTTAGTAATTGAACTCAACACCATGGAAAAGGCTATTCTTCAGGAAAGAAGACACCCTAACCATGAAGATACATACTGATGTAAATTTTGTATGTTTTGTTGCTAACAAATCTATGTCTAGGTACTACATGTTTCCTGGAGAAAGTTTAGTGACATGGAGAAGCAAAATACATGATAGAGTATCTCGTTCTAGTGTAGAAACTGAATTTTGAGCCCTTGCTCAAAGTGTGTGGGAAGGACTCTGGATAAGGATCATACTTGATGACCTTAAAATAAAGGTTAACATATCTACACAATTGTACTGTGATAACAAGTCAACCATCATAGTGTTCATAATCCAATCCAACATGATAAGACCAATCATATTGAAATCCGTAGACACTTCATCAAAGATAATCTTGACAAGGAAGTGGTGATTACAACCTGTTGAATGTAACGGGCTTAGCCCAGGTTCTCTGTTATTTTCTTACTATTTCTGTTATTTTTATCATCTATAAATAAGCATCCCTTTGTGTGTATTTTTACACAAGGGAATTAACCCTATACCTATTTCTCTATTTTAATACAACCCATGCCTTTACAGGATTTCAAACAACAAATATTTTCACTCAAGGGATTTCTCCAGACAGATTCTAGAATCTTGAGGGCATGATTGATTTTCATGTGTCATCTATAGGGGAGTGTTGTAAATAATAGATTATTAAGATTAAAAAAATCTCAATATCTCCGTAGTTTGGAAAAAGTACCTGAGAATCTTACTATTCATTTGAATATATTTTTATTTCCTTATTTTAAAAGATTTTGATCGTTACAAATAGAGACATGGAGAACATAATTGGTGTTATTGTTATCAATAACATATTTTTTTATGTTCTTATATAGTTCAAAATATATATGTATATATACATAACTGACAGTCAAAATCCAACAAGGAAAACAAACAACATACCTAACTTCTCACGATCTTTTGCAACAGCTTCTTCAGAGACAGGTCCATCTGGCGAAAAGGAAGCCTTGCACAGCCTATAAAGTCTCTGTATATAATATGGCATCCTGTAAAGGTGTGATCGACTAATCTACCGATAACACCTTGCAAAGCAGCTTATCGATTGCAATAGGGACTGGATATACAATTGGATAATAACTGTGTTTTAATCTCAAAGAAACCGTAACGAATCTGAATAGCTGCAGATGATCGGTCACAGCAAATCTAATTATGGCCCTATCGAAAAACAAAAGAGTGATAGCACAGCTAAAAATAAATGAGTTTCACGTCATAGACATCACAACAAGTCCAATAGCAAACCACTGTACGATCTAAACACAAAATTAGGGCAGCACCCCATTCATTCCAAAACACTGAGATTCTGGTTTCCCCATATAAACATCCAAAGAACCTAAAACCTCCATTTTTCACATACAAATCAACAAACCCCACAAGCTTTGCACACACAAAAAAACAAAAACCCATTATTTCTTCATGTCCACTCATCAAAACAGCACTTCACAATCGAATGTGACGTTTCAATAATAAAAATCTCATTTTTCCATAGCACACACTGTTATACCAGGAAAATTTTTGCAGGACAGCGAACAAAAAAATGGAAAAATAGAGAGCGACCCAGTAACAAATATGAGCTGAAAAGGCATAAAAAATAAGTCTTGGCTGAGAACCACAAATGGAGCACCAGATTCCGATTTTAAAAACAGGGAAAAGGAAAAAAAAATATCATGGATGGAGGTTGCGGAAAGGGAAACGAACCTGGTAAAGCCTTGGAGAAGAAGGTTTAGAGGGTGCACAAGAAGCAGATGAAGAATTAAGAGAGGTTGAAGTATGGAAGAATAGGTACAAAAGAAAGTAAAAACGAGAAAGAAAAGGGAAAAAAGAGTCCAAGAAGGTTAAAAATTGAATAAATGCGATTAATTAAACAGGCCCAAGGAAGATCTTCAACACGTCATCATCAAGCACTGTTTTTTATTTATTTTTCCGCTTTTAATGGGTGAAGTAAGAACAGTTTTTGAACTAAGGACTTAAGATGACTCTAGAACAGACAAGTTTGGAAGGTTCACATAACAATTTGTTAGACGAAAAAAAGTGTTCAAAAAGAAATATACTCATTGTATTACTGCCAAAACACTTATTACATGTAAGAAAAAAGACTACAAAATTTAAATTTATGTAATTTTATTTAGTCACCCTTCTCACCGCAACTTGTTATTGAGTTTTAGAACATCTCTAATAATATAATCTATTTTGGGTTCTTAATGCAAATTTTTGTGGTCCCTCTTGCATGATATGCAGGTGTTATCTATTCTTTCTGTCCTAATTAAACAACCTAAATTGGATTTTTTATTTTTGTTGGTCCCCTTCATTTTTTTGTACTTGTGTTTGATTAAGAACATTTTTTAAGAGCTATTGTAGAAGAATCGAGTATATAAAATAACAAGAGCATTTAGGAAGCATTATTGGAGATGATTTTAAAAGAATCTCTATAAAAGTTTATTTCCAATTGAGATTTTAGTTGATAAAATATCAAATTATTATTGTTTTAATCGCATACGAAGTTAAAGTTTTGTGGAAGAAAATATACTTGATTGCTTTGTTTTTATTGAAATATAATACCTTGACTGTTAAATTTAGAATGACGAAGGTGTCGAATATTTTAATTGATTTATTCAGAAAAACAAAACTCAAACTAATGCAATGCTTAAAATAAAGTCAAATAGGCTAAAATACTGCACCTTCATTCTCCATCATCACTGCATTATTTGAGAGGAAGAAGAAGAGAGATGTTTTGAAAAGCTGGTTCATAGTATTATATATATTCCCGAAATTTTATTTTGAAATGTATTTTATATATTCTAAAATTTTGTTATGGAAAATCATTCCAAAAAATATTTCATATATTTTTAAAAAAAAATTCAGAAAGTTTATTCTGAAAAAATTATTTTAAAAGTTTTCTTGTTCTGAAATATTGTCATAATAAATAATTTGGAAGCACCTTTTAAAAAGGGTAAAATGGTGATTTTGAAATTTATTTGGATGCTTTTAAAATGTATGGGGTGCAGGAAGTAAAGGCTTAAAAGATTTGGAGGCAAATCTGAAAGCCCAATGTCAGAAAGGTCCAATGAAAAAGTGGGACCCAGCCTGACGTGCATCCCAAGCTAGGAGTATATTATCCTCATTCAATTCGTTGAACTACTTCAATCTTCTTCCAATAAAACCCTAGACTCTCTCTACACAACACAGCACAAGCTCACAAGAAAACACAAACAAAACCAAACCTTTGAACCATGTCAGGAGTGGGACCTCTCTCGCAGGATTGGGAACCGGTGGTGCTTCGCAAAAAAGCTCCCACTGCCGCCGCCCGCAAGGATGAGAAAGCTGTCAACGCCGCTCGCCGTTCCGGCGCCGACATCGACACCATAAAAAAATGTTCACTCCTCTCCTTCAATTTCTTCAATCGGATATCGATTTTCGGAAAAAGAATCATTTTTATTTTTTTTAATGTTTTGATCGAAGCTTCTGATTCCGTTGAGTTTTGTTCCGATTAGTGATTATCTTTTAGGAGTTTGGGTTAGACGTATTGGTTTCTTATATTTTTTTATTACGGTGTAGTTCTTTCAGTTGTATAGGCGATTTTGATTAGGTTTTCTGTTTGACGACTTTATTGCATGTTATTCATGTTTGATTTATTTTATTACGTGGTACTAATTATTGTTTTGTAGTTTTCATCTGCGTTGTTACTAATCAATATTTTTCTTGTGGTTGAATATGAAGGGGACTATGGGTTATGGATTTATACGCTATAAGTGGTTTTTGTGATTGTTTTCTTCTGGGTTGATATTATTTTGCCTGGCGTACTTTAATGAATCAGAGTTGAATTTTTGATAACGTTATTTGATGTTTCTGAATTTTTTTATTTTTTTTTTGCCGTTTTAGTCTCCTTTGTATTTGGCTGGTCAGAGTGATGATTGTTTAGTTGTTGTATGCAGATAATGCTGGAACAAACAAATCTGCTTCTAGTAGCACTTCATTGAATACTAAGAGGCTGGATGATGATACCGAGAATCTAGCTCGTAAGTATGCTACACTTTGTATATTTTGCTAATTCTGTTGTTTGCACTTTCTGAGGTTTAAAAAGGCTACTTCCATCTATTGATGGATTCGTCCGTGAAAAATTTGCATGCAGTATGATTTGATTGGTTCTATGCTATAAATTTTCGTAGCTTGTGTCATTTGTGCCAAACTTTGGAATGTTGACATGGTTAACTTAAGAAATTCATATTCCTTTTTAAGCATGGGGTTACTGCAGGTATCTCATACGTCCTCACACATTTTGATTTCATCAATTTTAAGTTATAGAAGTCTATTCTGTAAGCACAGTGCAAAAATGACTGAATGACTTGGACTTGGTAGAGAAGCTTTCACAGGGGGGTGGGGGGATTTCTTTTGAGGTTGTAATTGTGGTTTGGAATCATTGACAACTGCCAACACGTTTGTTAATTTTTTTTGCAAAATTTGTTCTGTTTCCCATCCACTGGAGCAATATTTTGTTATTTTGTGGTGAAGAAAAATCATGTTAAGTATGTTTTGATAGCAATATTCACATAATTTTCCTTGACATTATTCACATACCTATATTAATAACTACACTTTAAAAAAAGAATCAAGACAGTTTAATTTGCATACTTATACTCTTCTTTCTATTTGAAATAATCCCTTAAATGTCTCCCGATTCGTTTTCTAAAATAACTAAAAGGACCTTTTCTCTTTTCTATTCATTTTTAGAATCAATATTTTTTTCATTTTCTTAGAATATAAAATTTTAAAATCTAAATAATCCTTTAGATATTACGAAAGGGAATGTCAAACCTTTTCTTGTTGTATTTCGGATTTGAACCATTTTGTTGTAATTGAAAAAGATGTATTTTTGTATATATTGATATGTATATCGATATCCACTTTACACTTTAGTGAGATCGACACAAATTACTCATAATCCGTTTGTTATTGACAAATCAATTGAAAATCTAAAGTGAGTTTATCAATTCTGTTTGGACAAGACTCATTGTTATAAAATCACTTTCTGGTAAATGTTCCCAAATATAGATCAATCCGTTGTTTCCTTTTTTTCTAAAATCAGTTTTGCGAACTTGAGTTAAATATAAACTTAATTAACTCTAATTCAGACACACTTTTAGTGTAGTTCCATCTGCTCTAGTCCTATTTGGCAATTAGTTGATGTCAGGGTAGACTTAGAACTAACGAAATTATGACAGTAGCCCCACACCCATCCGATGTGAACATATATTTTTTATAAATGAAATTCTACATTATGAGATTATAATATCATTGTGCTGCAGAATTATAAAATTGCGTTTTTTCTTCAATGTACAATGTGTTGATTGTACCTTTGTTTCTTTTTGATGAGATAACTGCTCTTGTGCTGCAATTCTCCTCTGTCTTGCCTACAATGTACAGTGTGTTGCTTATGTTTTGCTTATTCTCTTCTTTTTCTTACTTTCTTTGCTGTTCTCGAGTCTATACCTAGTCCAAATGTGTTGTGCAATCCATGTGAACTCACCTAATTGTTGTGTTATTTAGATTCTTTTGATGACATTCTTATAGATAGAATAGAATTAAGGAGCTTTATTCAACAGAAGTGTGTCACTATAACTTTGATACCACTATATAACTTTGATCATCAAAGAGTTTCTTCTCTTGTTTCATTTTAATCAAAACTTCTTGTATATATGACTCACACCCCTTTCTATTTTAATGCTCATACCGACATTAAACTTTTCTGCTAAGATAAGACTCCTGTTTTGTTGTGTACCTTAGCTATATGATACGAGGATCAAAGATTGTTGCATCGTTTAGATTCTTCTGTTGGCATATTCTTATAGATAGAATTGAGGCGCTTTATATCAACAGCTTTGATACCACTATATTACTTTGAATAGCAATAAAGTTTCTTAATCGTTTGAAGTTCTTAACTTCAAACTCTCTTATACGACTCAACCGTACCATTTCCAGCTTTAATGTCCATACTGAGTGATTGAACTTGTGTGAACAGATGATCGGGTACCAACTGAACTCAAGAAAGCTATAATGCAGGCCCGGATGGACAAGAAACTAACTCAGTCTCAGCTTGCTCAAGTACTGTTCTCTTTCAATTGCTCACAAACCTCATTTATACTGTGTCTTTCTGTTCATTATTTGTAGTTGAGTAGTTACTAATGACGTATGATTGTTTTCAGTTGATCAATGAGAAGCCTCAAGTGATCCAGGAGTACGAGTCAGGAAAAGCCATTCCAAACCAGCAGATCATTGGAAAGTTGGAGAGAGCCCTTGGTGCCAAACTGCGTGGCAAGAAATGAAGAAGCTGATCTAACGGTTCTGTATGTAGTTTAAGGCTTTTGTTTCACTGTCCAAGGTTGTTTACAAGAGAGACAACTGGTGTGGCAACTTGAGTCTTTCGCCTGTTCAGACATGATTATGTATTTGCATAAATAAAGATGTATTTTCAGCACAAATTAATTTACCTTGGAGATGCGATGATGTGTTCATGATATAACTGAAGATCTCCAATGTGTTCATTCGTTGGGATCTAGTGCCATTTATTATGGATAAGAAGGAACAAAACGAAATTAAATTATACTAGTGTTTTTTGCCTAACTTTGTTCCTTTTGACTTTTGGGCTATCAGTTGTTTTGTTTACCATCTAAAGTTTAGGCAAATTTAGATTTTCTTTTGCACATTCTTTCTAATGAAAAAACAGAACCCTTAAAGATCATTTGTTAGCAACTGAAGAAAAGTTTAATTATTGGTTTTTTAATCTCAACGTGGTTTAATATTTTATACCTATCACCTTTAATAAAAAGCAAAACATGTAGCATTCTTTTTTTTTTTTTCTTGAAGTGTGATGTCTGTTGCAATACTTGTTACGAGAATATAGATTAATAAATATTACTTATAACATTATTCATATGGATTGACAGAAACTGCAAATTAATTAATAGATATATGACTGTACAAAGTCGTGTGCTTTTAATCTTATTTTTTATTATTCTTTTTGATCTATTGATTTAAAGTTGTAATTTTTTTCTTACAATTATAATCAATTATTCTCACTGATATCGTTTTCATCATTTAATTTAAAAATGCGCTTATATTTGGATCTCTTATGTCTTGCTGGAATGATAAATGATGATAAAGTTACATTTAAAAAGACAATTTTTAACTAGAGTACTTATATTATTTTATAAATTATGTATATTTCTCGAGTGGTTCCAAATTTTTTAGCATATATTTGAATAAAGTGAAAGAAGAAAATAATTAAATATTTTATACCTTTCTCTTTTAATAAAAAACAAAATATTTAGCTTTTTTTTTTTTTTTTTTCTTGAAGTGTGATGTCTGTTGCAATACTTGTTACGAGAATATAGATTAATAAATATTACTTATAACAT
>Ga0123340_1002745_pt1 | contig 16101 bp, 9 predicted proteins | sample SirMexnodulemix_FD_89961 | JGI IMG/M metagenome (GOLD analysis project Ga0123340, IMG submission 89961) | Root nodule microbial communities of legume samples collected from Mexico - Siratro Mexico nodule mix | ecosystem: Host-associated > Plants > Roots > Nodule | place: Mexico: Nepantla... | reverse complement strand
GTGGGGGGTTGGAGGAAGTGACATAAAAACTTCCTTTTTCCGTTTACGTTTATCAATAAGCTTGTTTGTCCTCGTGCATTGTTTTCAATGGAGAGGAGTTTTTGGGAGCATTTATTACTCTCTCGCCACTGCACCGTAAATGACTGGTTCTCTATTCAATATTGAACCAAATATATGATATTTTTACAGGTGAAATCGAAACTTGGGATTATTAGTTCATATGCTGATGCAACTGATGGTTTGATAACCCATGGATGGATAACAAAGATTGAAGTTCATGGATGCTTTGTACGGTTTTACAATGGGGTGCAAGGATATGCTCCTAGGCAAGTCTCAAATTTGTCTATATACTTGTATCATAATCACAGTCAGTTATATTTTGATAGTTGCTTAAATCGTGTGACTGTAGTATCTGAAATTTCGTCTTCATTATTTCACCATTTAGTCTTTGACTAATTTCTTCATTCCGGTGTCATTGATATAGCATGAGATTTTATGTTTGAGGCCATTTCCTTTATCATGATAAAATTATATATAGAAGTCGTTTTGTGCCCAAAAAAAATTCTATCAAGTTAAGTGTATTTTGGAATTGCACGGGGTTAAAAATATATTTTCTGCAATATAATTTTTCTTCTCTTTATCTAACCATTCTTTTCAATATTTCGTATGGTTTTGAAGGATGTTTTATTGTTTAATTTTGATCCATGTTGATGTTTATATTGGATATTCTCTTTTGGGAACTCATTTTGACCCTCAATACTGTTGTTTTTGGGGCCTTTCTTTATGGTCAATGTTGAGATTATGCTTCCCCTTTATAGAATGTAAAATGTAAAATAATAATAATCCCTAACTTTTTGAGAGCCACTCATCGTGGGCAGTATATCCATTGCCATCCACCCTCCTTGTTTTTCACTTCGTTGAACTTTGAAGTTTGAATAATGAACCCCCAACCTGTTCTTTTGTTTGTGCTACTCCGAACCTCAAATTTTATTGAATGTTTGATGTCTCCTGTTTGAAAAAATAGGGAAGAATTTCTAATATTGGACGAATTTCTAATATTGTTTGTTTAGTTGACCTTTACTTTTATTTACTTGTATACTTTTCTTAAACCTATGACATTTTATTGTTAATTATAAATATATTGGTCATAAATTTAGGGCTTGTGCACTTACTACCCAAGAATAATGACTATGAAGGGTATTCGTATGACTCTGTTGGAGCCCCCGTATTGTTTACTTGCCAATCCATTGTTCTTTTGTTTCTGTCATTTGGCTTTAGCTACTATGATCTTATGAACTGGTCAAAACTTTCATATTCTCTTGTGAGTGGAAAGATTACCTGCGAGTTTCTTGCTATCTTGGTTGGCCCAATTTTAAATTGGAACAAGTCTCTAATTTCAGGCCTTTATTTATGGTTGTGTATTATGTTGTGGCCTCTTGGAAACTACTGACTATATTATTTAATAAATTCCCATTCTGATTTGAATATTGATGTTATTCTCTCAAGACCTATATTATGCAATATATTCATTGTTCTGATTTTATGTAAGAGCAGATTTGAACTTGGATTAGAGCCAGGTGCTGATCCAGGTACTGTGTACAATGTTGGACAAGTTGTCAAATGCCGGGTCATAAGTTCCATTCCTGCTTCACGGAGGATCAATCTTAGTTTCATAATAAAGGCCACAAGGTTTGTATTTTTCCACTTTCTGCTTGTTGAGATCCTGAATCTGGAAATGTCTGCTAAATTTTTCAAGTGTGTAAATTGATCATCAGACTGTTTTTTTCTTTTTTGAGGGGATCATACGCTTCCAAATATAACACAAAGTAGTTTGACTTCTGTCATGTTTTATGAGAAGCTATCTGCTGACTTACTTTAGTGAAGTTTTTGAAAGGTACAGGAAGTCACACTGCTTGTGTTCGACTTATGCTAATCCATGGTGAATTAAAATGACAGGGTATCTGAAGATGATGTGGTTACCTTGGGCAGCCTTGTTTCAGGAGTTGTTGACAGAATTACATCCAATAATGTAGTTGTTTATGTTAAGGCAAGTGGTTTCTCAAGGGGTACAATATCCCTGGAGCACTTGGCAGATCATCATGGTAAACATCCCCTTATGGTTGGTAAAGGCTTTTCCATTTTCTGCTTAATCTTAATATAATTGCTAATTGTAACTTCTTTTTCTGTAGGGCAAGCTATTCTGATGAACAAACTATTGAAACCTGGATATAATTTTGATCAACTACTGGTTCTAGGTATAGTTAAGATGTTGATGACATTCTATGTAGTATCCCATGTCATGACAAAGTTTATGCCTGTACAAAACTATTAAGCAGGAATTGTTGATGATTCTGCCTTTTAGTTTATAATTTCTAATGTTACTCATTAGATATGAATGGGATGGCCGCTTATTGTTATGTATTTTTCTTTTCTGTGTCATTTATCAAGTTGATAACTTTCATTATAAACCTGCAATTATTAATTTCATGTTTCATTTCAATGTAGATGTTAAGGGAAACAATTTGATTCTATCTGCCAAAAGCTCTCTTGTTAAACATGCTCAGCAGATTCCATCAGATATCAATCAGATTCAGCCTAACTCTGTTGTGAATGTAAGTGATGATGTCTATTGAATAATAATTATCTTTTGTTGGTTAGCTATTATAAAGCTGCTTTTTGTTATACCTAGTATGTAACAGGTAGGAGCCTTTATTTATGATTTCTCAGAGTTTTATTGTCAGTTACTCAAATCTTTGTATACGTATATGTATACACACACGTCAGTGGAGTGTAGGAACACACTGTTTTTCAATCTGGAACCTTCAACTATGTAGCAGAGTGGTTCAATTTACTACTGTCAGGTCCATTCTGCAAGTCGGTTTTGTGAGGATGAGTTAGACTTAAACTTACTTCCAATATGGTATCAAAGCCAAGGTCTCAATTTCAATTCTTAGAAGGGCAATTATTGAGGAGGAGATTGTTGCAAGTTGTACAATTATTCTGTGGTGCAGGCTAAGTAAGTTGGTCGAGTCACAATTGAAGAGTTTGATTTCTATAGGAAAATTGTTGTTGAGGGGAGATAGTTGCAGGGGTGCATCAATTATTCCATGACATAGGTCATGTGGGTCAAGTCACAATCGAATCGTGGTGAGTCCTATAGATCTAAGTTAAAAGTTATTGGTTGATCAAGGTGAATTATTCTCAAATCCTGAGAGATATAAGGAGATTGGTGGGGAAACTCATTTACCACACAATCACAAGACTTGATCTTTCATTTGTCGTTGAAGTTGTTAGCCAATTTATGTAGGATCCTGTCATTAATGCGATTTTACACATTTTGAGGTATATCAAAATGGGTCCTGCACAAGGGTTATTGTGAGGATAGAGAAACAATCAAGTTTCTAGATACTTCAATGCTGATTGTGGAGGTTGCCATATAGACAAACACTTTATTATTGTATTTTGTGCATCTATTGGTGTAAATATTATTTCTTGAAGAGCACTAAACAAAAATGTCGATGCGCAATCGACTGCCGAAGTAGAATAACAAGCAACAACTTTAGCTATGTGGGTGAATTTGTGTGAATCAAACAACTTCTAGAGTTAAAATTTTGTGAAGTCCAACAAATAAAGTTATGTTGTGATAATCAAACAGCTCTTTACAATGCATCTAATCTTGTGTTTTATGAAAAAACTAAACATATTAAGACTGATTGTCACTTTATTCGGGAGAAGTTGTTATCTACGGAGATTAATACTGAATTTATCAATTCTAGTAATCAACATGCAAATATTTTAACAAATCATGAGATGACCTCAAGTTCAGTTTATAATGTTCCGTGCTTGATACATACAATTTATTTGCTCCAACTTGAGGGAGAAGGTTTAGTAATGATTATGTTTTGCTGTATAGTTTCTATAAAGCTGTTTTCTTATCCCTAGTATGTCATAGACAATAACCCTTATTTATGATTAGTTGTATATTGTCAATTACTTAAATACACACACATCAGTGGAGTGTAGGAAAACATACTGATTTTCAAACTTGTCGAACATATATGAATTGATTCCAGCACTTTTTTGAAAGTCACATTTTTTTAATGTTACTGTTTAGTTTCTTTCTTGTCATTGACTGCTGTTAAGTTTCTGTTCTTTACTCTACGAATGGTGTATGGAGCAGGGCTATATATGTAACTTGATCGAGTCTGGCTGCTTTGTTCGTTTCCTTGGTCACTTAACTGGCTTTGCTCCAAGAAATAAGGTATTTCAGGCCTACCCTTTCTTTCTCTTTTACACATCTCACTATATCTTAGGCACATGATAATTTGGACCTCATTCTATTGGATTTGTATAGGCTGCAGATGACCAGAAAGCCAATATTTTGGAAGCCTATTACATTGGGCAATCAGTTCGTAGCAATATATCCAATGTTAGTATATTGAAGTCTGTAAATATGATTTTTATGAATCTTAGTGCTGGCTAAAACAGTGTAATTTCTTTTTTTATTAAACATCAGGTTAGCAGTGAAACTGGTAGAGTAACAGTCTCTCTAAAGCAGACAGCATGTTCTTCAACTGATGCATCATTTATTCAGGACTACTTTCTCACGGATGAAAAGGTATGAACAATCGTCAATTAACTCTAATATTACTGACCCGCAATCTTACACTTTATCATTCTACTTAGAGGTGTAATTGGGTGCACTTAACCCACGAATCCCTACCCACCCCAACATTTTTGTAAGTTGGGTTTGCTTTTAGTGCATCTAATTAGAATTGGGTTGAGTTGAGAACCAAGTTCATGGGTTTCAAACCCCATGAGCTCAACTCAACTAAATGATAACTATATAATATAGATGCTATACATAAAAACAGTTTTATTTTTAATCGTAGGAGCAATGTTCTATGAATACTGTACTTAGATCTTAGATATCATTCACGTTATTACTATTTAATTGTCTTTGTCTTCCTACCTAGAGACCTCAATACTAAGTTGTTAAACAAATTAATGGTGTATATTTTATGATTACTGTTTAGATTATTCAATATCTTGAGAATTACTGTTGAGATTAATCAACCCAACCATTGGGTTGATAAATATAAAAAGGTAATATCCAACTCAATTATGTTTAATTGGGTTGGGTTGAAAATTGAACTAGATTTAACCCTACTTGGACAATTTATGTCCTTACTTAAAGACATCTATTTTTGTGCTGTTTCCAGTGGTTGGTAAACATATCAGGCCTTGTTGACTTACTTTAGGTCCAGGCCGTTTTTTTTTTTTCCAATTTTAGTAGATATGTATAGTACTTCTGTACGATTTTATATATTTTGGTGGTTGTGTTATTCTGATTAGAATATGATATAGAAGTGTTCACTCTGTGATGCAACTGGATCAGGGGATGAAGTTTTAATGCACTTGTAGAATTTTACTTTCTTCATGTGGCATTTTTTTGAGGTTGTTATATGTAGCTAGCCCTAATAAACCATATCTGCAAATTTTGATTTGCACCTCCTTTTTTTATTAAATTTTGAAAAATACAAAAAGTAAAAAATTTAGCAGGAATGATTTGACGTTATTATTGATTCTTAGATAGTTAAATGATTCTTGGATGAGTTGCAAACAATGTAATGCTATATATATTTTTTAATCATCAGTTCTGTTTATTTGCCTCCTAGCATAATTTTTCTCTTCTATTTTCTCTTAATGATTATTTTCACGTCCTCTCTCTTTTCACTTGCTTCTAATCTTGTGTGCATCCTTGAATTAGATTGCCAAGATGCAAAATTTGGGCTCTGGTGCATCTGAATTGAAGTGGCTTGAAGGATTTAACATTGGTGCAGTTGCAAAAGGGAAAGTTAAGGATATTACGGATGTTGGACTTGTTCTAACCTTTGAAAAGTATAATGACGTTTTTGGTTTTATTACCAATTATCAGTGTATGTTTTCTCCTTTCCACTTTTATTTAGTTTGTAACTAATATGTTTGAGCGATTCTTACTCAATTGCAAGTTCTGCCTCTCACTGTATTATTCTTAGTGGCTGGTACTGTTTTGGAGAGTGGCTCCGTAGTGGAAGCATTGGTTCTTGACGTTGCAAAGGCAGAACGGCTTGTTGATTTAACTCTAAAACCAGAGTTCTTTAATAGTTCTCAAGAAAGTTCCATTAGTCGTACCAACAAGAAGGTAAGCATTTTATCTTGCCCCTCACCCATTTCCTGTCTTCTTTCACATATTCACACTTTGGTCCCACGGGGCAGAGAAAAGACCTTAGTAAATTTTTTAATACAAGTTATATGCGGTCAGGCTATGGAACCATCTTTATGTAATTACTATTTAAAATTGGAAATATCTGGTTACACTATTTCTTTCTTCTCTCCACTAAACATTCCCTTTTTAAATGAAAGGAAAATAGTTTGGATTTTTTTTCTTGCTACAATTAAGGTTCCATAATCGGCATTCAATTTTGTCTTGAGAAGGGCAGCCTTGTGCATGATGCTATTTTCCAATATTATTTCTTTATTTTGACCAAATCAATGAAATATATTGATTCCAGAAACGTAGAAGGGAGGCATCCAAGGAGTTGGGATTGCATCAGACAGTGAAGGCAGTAGTAGAAATTGTAAAAGAAAATTACTTGGCAAGTATTGATATTATTGTTCTTCACCGTTGGCTATTTTTCTGATAAAATTTGTTCATGCATATTAACATATTGTATCTGAACTTATTCTCTGCAAAGCAGGTCGTATCAATTCCAGAAAATGATTACGTGATAGGATATGCATCTGTATCGGACTTTAACACTCAAAGGTTTCCTCATAAACAATACCAACATGGGCAGAGGTGAGCACAAAATTTACTGATTAAAAATATCAATTCAGCTTTTGACATTTGATGGTAAAGTGGGTACATCAGTGCTTTTTAGAGCCATACTCTGAAGAATGACTATTATGAGCCAGGCCGGTGCCACCTCTGTGATTCCTAGACTTGAATTCCTCTTTTAGTATGTTGTAGAGTTGGTAGTCACAGACTGGCTTATTACATTGGTCTTCCTGAAAAGGTTTGTTGTTGAATGCTCTTTCTTTGAGATACAAGGAAAGGCTCATTTATGCTCATGAAAGCTGTCTTGTAAAGCGAGAAATGTCCAAGCTTTATAACCTTCATTTTAGCCATACTTTCCAATGAGGTTACAACTAATGTGTGCCAGGGATGACTGATATTAAGGCGACTTTCTAGCGCCTTGTCTTGTATATTAGTTTCCGTCTTGTATACTTTGGAAGGATTGATTTAGACTTTTAGATTTTTTATTTTTATTCATAAGTTCATGTCCTTACTCTTGTTACTTGGATTCCCGTGATGATGAATTACTAATACTTATTTTCTACTTGCTGATCCTGTCTCATTCTACTTGTAATAGATGTCTCATGAAGTCATCATAAAAATACTTCGACATTTTTTCTTATAGTAAAAATCTCAATTTATAAAGGAGAATTATTTTCCTGGTTTTCCCTTAACACCTTGCATTACATGTTTTATTTGGTCAGTGTTATTGCAACTGTTATGGCTCTTCCCAGCCCTGAAACATTGGGAAGGTTGCTTTTACTACTGAATGAGGTCAATGAGACCACCAGTTCTAAAAGATCCAAGAAGTCTAGCTATAAAGTGGGGACTCTGGTTGAGGCAGAGGTATGTGGGTTTATCTGTTTTCAAAACATATGTATTTATGTTTTCACCGCATTCTTCAAGCACACTTACACATGGACTGTTATAGGCTTCATCATTATGAACGAGATTAACATGGCCATTATTTTTCTTTTTACTAGTAGAAGTGTACCATGCTTGGAGGTTGCTAACATTTTCCAACTCTTGTAGACTGAATATTTTTCATTATTTCACCATCATGCTCTTATTATATCTGAATAGTACTACTACATTTTGTTTGTCTGACAATCACGAATGTTTTGACATTGTTGTCCAGATTACTGATATCAAAATGCTTGAACTGAAACTGAAGTTTGGGTCTGGTCTACATGGCAGGATTCATATAACAGAGGTAACCTTTCTGTGTTTCTGGTTAGATTTAAATTAGCATTTTAAGTTGCATGTTTGATACAGCTTCTAGCTGTAAATTGTGACCATATTTACATAGCAGTAACCTTAACTATGCGTAAGGCTTGACCTCTTGCCGCCGTGCTATTTTGGTTTTACTGTTTTTCTCAATAGTTTGGTGCCCTATCTGTGGGCAGGTACATAATGGTAATGATTTGAAGAATCCATTGTCTAGCTACAAAATTGGACAGACAGTGACTGCAAGGATTGTTGCAAAACCTAATGAAACAGATGGCAACAGGAAGGGTTCACAGTGGGAGCTTTCTGTCAGACCTGAAATGGTTACAGGTTAGTGTACCACTGGTTGGCAAAGATGTGAATGGTAGAAATACTGGACAGTTTGTGAAACTTGTATGCAGTAATTATTTTATTTGTATTTGACATCCTTATTTTATAATCATATGTGCTCTTGCCATTATATATTGACATTGCTGCCAGTCTCATTTTTATTGGAAGCAAGGGTAAATATATTTTCATCCCCACCCATGATTGAACTGTGTTTTGATTTCTATATATACTTATCCAGTCTGCCCTTATCTTCCTATGTTTGTTTCCTAATGAAAATTAGCATAATCTTTTAAATCTATCTTGTCAGTATCTACTTGTTAAATTTATTCCAACAGTTTTTCTGCTCACTATTAAAATTATCGTAATCTTCTGCTATGTAATATATAATCTCTACTTCAATTCAGGTTCCAGTAATATCGATGATGTATCAGGAAATAATGAGTTTATAATCGGGCAATGTGTGGCTGGTTATGTATATAAAGTAGAAAGTGAATGGGTATGGTTAACAATATCACGAAATGTGAGGGCTCAGATATATATTCTTGATAGTGCTACTGAACCCAATGAGCTAGGGGATTTCCAGAACCGATACCATGTTGGGCAACATGTTTCTGGTCATGTACTAAGTTTCAACTCAGAGAAGAAGCTATTGCGGTTGGTTCTACGCCCCTTCTTAACTCATCCTTGCAGAACAAATGAAGAAACACAAAATAATGTCGTGGACAAGGATTTAACAGCATACGTACATGAAGGAGATATTTTAGGTGGAAGGGTTAGTAAAATACTTCCAGGTGTTGGCGGATTGCTTGTCCAAGTTGGTCCTCGAACATATGGAAAAGTACATTTTACTGAAATTGCAGACACATGGGTGCCTGATCCATTGTCTGGATATCATGAAGGGCAGTTTGTCAAATGTGTAGTGCTTGAAATTAGTCACACTGTAAAGGGTACCATTCATGTTGACTTGTCCTTGCGATCTTCCAGTGTGAAGCTTTCCCAAGATTCTGCAGATGTTCAAAGCATTGTGTAAGTATTAGTACTGATCTTTTTGATTAATTTTAAATAGTCTTAAGACTGGACCGCTTATTTTTATCCGACTAATATATGCTGTTGCCATTAACTTAAAAGCACGCTGCTTAATTAAGTCGTGGGTGTGAGTCATGTTATGCAGCCTTACCCATGCTTAATTAAGTCCACGTGCAACCTGTCACTATGCCTGGGCTTGAACCCATCATTCAAATGAGTATTTAAATAATTAATTTTAAAGATGGAAATTAATTTGAATGCTTTTTGTGCAACTTATGCAATTTGAGTGGAAATATCTAATTATTGCATTCTCTAAGGATTACGTTGATGTCCCTTTGTTTAAAGTGTTGCATTCCATTTATTAATATACTACTTAACTATATCACAGTAAATCTTTTGGAATTCTGGACACATGTCAAGTTTTTGTGCAATTTTTATTGCCAATTTTACTCTTTTTTTCTGCGATGGGATTGGTTGTTTGGGTTTATGTACATTGGTTTGCTCCTGTTCAAAGCACAGGGTGGTGCCCCAAGTTATTTTAAAACCCTACACGTTTTATAATGATTATAGTAATAATATGATAGAATCTGTGATTCGTGATATTTCACCCATTATATTATCAATTGCTGATTTTTCAGGGATGCTAATGGAAAATGTGTAGAGAAGATTGAGGATCTACATCTTGATATGATTGTAAAGGTAGTGTTTTTTTGGTCTCTTTCCTTATCATAATTCTTTTTGATGCCGGTTTTATGTTACCTTATTTAGCGTTGAGTGTTTGCTTACCATCTCATTTGATGATGATTTGTCAATAAGTCATAGCATTCATCATTTACAAGTCAGGTTATGCTTTTGGAATCATTTGAAGTGATATCACTTTGTGCATAGTTTTTACTTTAGGGGGGTTGAAGGGGTGTAGGTACCTTTTGGAGATAAATGCTTGCTATTTTCTTAATCTTTTCCTCAAACATTTTGCTCTTAAATTCTAGTTTTCTTTGTATTTTTCTTCAGTAGGACTTCTGTGCACATTTCTTTTCTTTTCTACCATTCCTCTACTACATAGTTCTCTTTAGAAAAATCAAGGCAAATATTGTTCTGTACTTCATTTGTAAAGGAAAAATCTTTTGCTCTGTTTGCAGCATTGCATTGATGGAAATGAGTAAAGATTGTTTGTTTAGGGATGTTTGAGGAGAAATAATTTTGAAATTAGTGAACCCCGCTATATTATATCTCACATATTTCCATTCATCTCTCCTAATTTCTTTGTATTTTTTAAATTTGCAGAACTCACTATATTATGTCACACATCACTTTTTGTTTTGTATTTTTCTTCAGGAGGACTTCTGATAACGTTTCTTTTGTTTTCTACAATTCCTCTTACATAATTCTCTTCAGAACATTATAGGCAAATATTGTTATGTACTACTTTCATTTGTAAAGGAAAAATCTTATGCTTTGTTTGGTTTAAGAAATGCAAATTGGTTGAGATTGTCCGTTTTAGGATTTAGGTGTCAAACTAAGCATGTATAGATTAGTGGCATTTTTTCTTTCTGTATATTCTCCTCTATATATTTAGTTTTTTCTTTTTGATTTATTTTTGTCTTCTTTTTGCTAGGGTTATATTAAGAATGTCACACCAAAGGGTTGCTTCATTTTGCTCTCACGAAAGATTGATGCCAAAATTCTTCTATCCAATTTATCTCATCAATATGTTAAAGAACCCGAGAAAGAATTTCCTGTTGGAAAACTTGTAACTGGCAGGTAAGTACTCAATCTATTGTTTCTGTTCACTGCCTAAAACGATGCATTTCTTAGGGAATGTACTAAGATCGAAAATGGCAGGGTTATATCTGTGGATCCTCTTTCAAATCGTGTTGAAGTTACACTGAAGACATCAAAAGTTCACAATACATCCAAATCCGAGATTATTGATTTCAGTAAATTTCACGTTGGAGATATTATATCTGGCAGGATTAAGCGGGTTGAGTCATTTGGTTTATTCATTGCAATTGACAACACAAACATGGTATTTCTGCAACCTTGGAAGCTATTTGTTGTCCATTTATTTGTAATAAGAAGTATTATGATCTAAAGAAAATGAAGTTTATATATCTCTTCTATGCTTTTAACATTTTTATAATTGTATGCATTCTATATTGTTATTTATTTTAATTTGATGCTTTTATCCTTTTATTAGCTTGGATATCTCAAATGCTTACAGCTTCATCCAGAAAAGAGTATTCGTGGTTGTGATTATATTTATAATTATGGTTATGCCTCTTGAAAAAGTGACAGCGATCGACTTGGTACTGTGAGCTCACTTGATTATGCTTCTTCAATTACCTAGGTTGGATTATGCCATGTATCAGAAATTTCTGATAACCAGATTGATAATATCGAAGCAAACTATAAAGCTGGAGAGAGAGTAAATGCAAGAATATTAAAGGTAAATCAGATATATAAAGCTTTAGATATGCTACCGGGTTCTTTGTTCTTTCCAGGAGATTATATGCCTGTTGGTTTTAATGTGAACAGCAACCTGTAGCTGTTAAATGTGATTGTTTTTATTTTTCTTTCTGTGTATATTTTACAATCGGAAATTCTTTGCATGAGACCTGTAGTATCCTGTAATATGTTTCTTCTATCCACTCAGATGAACATATTGACGATTCAGAAAGTTGCACCATAATAAGGGTAGATCTAGCAGACAACCTAAAATGCACAAGGAAAAAATTGGAATCCAATGGAAATCTGGACAAGTTGCTTGAGTATAATTTATAATGAATGAAAGTAGTTGTAATTTTGGTGAGGCATAACAAAGTTGATAAATAACTATAACACTTCTAAATGGTATGTTAACTTGTTAAAACTCTAATTTATATCTTAATTATCATTAAATTGAGTGATATATTGAATTCTTATATGTCGGATGTCGACTAGGCTTTCTTGCTTGATCAGTATGTATTAAAGTAAATTGCTAATTACTTGCATTTCCGTAATTATCATCAGGTGGATGAAGAAAGACACAGAATTTCTTTGGGAATGAGGAATTCATATATGAGCGATGAAACATTACTTCAGATAGCATCCAAGGAAGGATCAGATGAACTTATTGCAGATGGAATGAAGTCTATAATTTCTATGCATAGTAGTTTGCTTGAAACCTCAACTATAGGTGTTGAGGATGAAATTAATCAATTCCCAATTCTTTCACGAGCAGAAGATAGGGGAGACATTCCACCACTCGACGTTTCCCTAGATGACTTTGATCAAATTGATGTAAATAACGCTAATAGTCACAGTGAAGAGCATGCAAATGAAGAGGTCATTATAAATGAAAAACATAAAAGGCATGAAAAGAAGAAAGCAAAGGAAGAAAGGTCAATATAATGCGTAGTTATTTGGCATTTGCTATCTCATTTGTTGTTTCTTCTTATTTTCTTTTTAATCTCTAAAATGTGGGAAGTATATTGTACAGGGAGAAGCAAATAAGGGCAGCCGAGGAAAGATTACTGGAGGAGGATGTACCTAGAACTGCCGATGAGTTTGAAAAGCTGATTAGAAGCTCTCCCAATAGCAGTTTCATCTGGATAAAATACATGGATTTCATGATTTCTATGGCTGCTGTTGAGAAAGCCCGTGCAATTGCCGAAAGGTATATCTGAAGAACTATGATTTATTTTTTTGAATGATTATGAAATTCAAACTTGACGTTATTAAAGTTCATTTGAATTTGGCTAATCCTGGGCTTTTTTGGGGTGTCGTAAACATAATCCTATGCTAATGCAGATCAATGGCAAAAGAGGGTTTTACCGGTTCTCTTTTTGTTCAAGCTTACTTTTTGGTCAATTATTGTCTATTAGACATTGAACCTTCTATCGAAGGAAGACTGTTTTCGTATAAGCAAGTAATCTTATAAGCTAACTATTTTTAACAAATAATTACTAAAGCACTACATTTTTTTCATTTGTGTTCTGGTTTTAATATTTATATGGAATTGGTGATTTTGTTTACTATCTCATTTGTAAAACTTTGAAAGTAGTAAACAAGTGAAAAGAACATGTTTTTCTAATTATTTTGTAAATAAAAAATTTGAAAACTCAAGACAAGTTATCAAACCCAACAGTTATATAAACCAAAGCTGCTATATCAGCAAGATGGTACACCCTAGAAGTTACATTGTTCAACAGTTACTTAAAACATTTAATTTTGACGATACTGCATAGACATGATAAGATTTGTTGTATTTGAAAGGCCTCCTTCATACTATCTGAAGTATGAAGATTGAGCACTTAAATAAATAGCTTCTTTTAAATGAGATGGGTTAAATGATGATTTCCATTTGTTGTCATTGTTAATAAAATATTGAAATAGAGCGACTAGAGACTAGACACATGAGTTGCTTACTAGTAGTTTTATACATCATAAAAGTGGGGAAAAGTCATGATTCATGTAGTTTGTTGTTTCTTGTGATTGTATTCTTTGAAGTTTTTGTTTGCAAACAGTGTATTTCTTCCCTTCAACCTGGCAGAATACATCCATGTGAATATCATATTACCATAGTTATCTGACTTCACATTGTTTTACTCACATGAATCCATAATTTTGAAGAGCTTTGATGACCATAAATATCCGAGAAGAGAACGAGAAGCTTAACATCTGGAAGGCCTACTTTAATTTGGAAAATAAGTATGGCAACCCCAGAGAGGTGAGGAGAACGTGCAAATTTCTGTTTTTGCTTGTTCACCGATGTTGTTATGTAGAATACTTAATCAATGTTTTTGTGTAGGAGGCCGTTATGAAAGTATTCCAAAGAGCTCTACAATACAATGATCCCAAAAAGGTCTATCTAGCACTATTGGGAATGTACGAGAGGACCGAACAGCATAATTTAGCCGATGAACTTCTCAATAAAATGACAAAGAAGTTCAAGCATTCATGCAAAGTATTGTAAATTTTAAGTATAACATACTACTCTTTTGGTCTAGTTAAAATTTTTGTGGAACTTATTCTGCGGTGGGTTTTAGGTTTGGTTGAGGCGTTTACAAAGTCTTTTGAAGCAAAACCAGGATGGAATCCAACCTCTCATCGATCGAGCTTCGTTAAGCCTTCCCAAACATAAGCATATTAAATTTTTCTCTCAGACAGCTATTCTTGAATTCAAAGTTGGCGTTCCAGATCGAGGGCGATCCTTATTTGAAAAAATTCTTCGGGAGTACCCAAAGAGAACAGACTTATGGAGTGTTTATCTTGATCAAGTATATTGTTCTCTACCTCATTTTCTTTTTCTATTAATATTATTTTGATCCTAACATCCCTGTGTATTATTTTGATAGGAAATTCAACATAAGGACGAAGATATAATTCGTGCGCTGTTTGAAAGGGCTGTTAGTCTGAGTCTCCCACCTAAAAAGATGAAGGTATGTGAACATTGCTATATTACTATTTTTGCTGATGTTTCGTGTTTTTACGCTCGGACTTATTTGGACATTGTTGTCTTGACTGACAGTTCTTGTTCAAAAAGTATCTCGATTATGAGAAATCCCAAGGTGATGATGAACGTATTGAATCTGTGAAGAGGAAAGCAATGGAATACGTTGAGAGTACTCTGTCTTGATGTAAAGTCATCATTGCCTTAGTTTTGAATTTTAAAACTTGCAGCCACTCTGCAGTCGAAGCTGGATATCCTAAGACAGTTTGAGTTTGTTAAGGCATGATACCTGAACAGTATAAGTTTACCCATATCATCAGGCAACAGGATTTGATATTGGATGCCTCTGTAAATGGAGTGGTTCTAACAATACCTGCTGGTGCTGCTAATGTCCTTCTGCAGTATAAATTAAAGATGAGAGTTTTCAAGGTGAGTTGTGAACACAACAAATGATGCCAAGAGAAAAAGCTTTGATGAAAGTGGAAATGTTTAGGTCCCTGTATTGTCTGTATTCTACCTGTTTCTTCCATTTGGGCTGTAATTTTTTGGTTTTACAAACTATCTTTCTTCAGCGCTGAGGTTGTGACAGTGTTTGCTGAAACAAATTTTGAGAATGTAACCATTAATTTATCATTCAAATCATTAACCCGGCAGCTTGAATTTTGCTATTTATCTGAGTGAAAATATGTCAAATCGTCCTACAAAGACTTGTAATTTAACCTAAAACAAGCTACTGATCTTTTAAAAGATAAATCATTAATACATTTAGTTAACAAATGTCGGATTTTTGTCTTGTCCAAAAATCTTTTCAACAAACTAGAATGTAAATAAGTATTTGAATCTATCTCCTTTTGGAATGTAACTAGATGAGCTTGAGAAAAGGAAGCCATCATGGACTTTGAAGAATAATTTTTCAGTAGTATGATAATCGATGATATAATGTAGTGAACAAGATCAAAATCTTAATTTAACTTCATCTGAGCATGAGAAACTAGGTTAGTTTCCTTTCATGGTTTGAATTTTGAAGCATCAAACTTCATTTTTCAGCATCAATATCTTCTTTTGTTATTTGCACCATTTCCTTGCCAAGATCCTGAAGCATAAAACAAAAATTGGAAACGAGGAGGTTTTTTTAAAATTATTAGTAAAACGACAACTAAAATATCAAGTTTTGTAATTGAACAAAACTATGCCAAGTCATAGTCATAATCACAGAAAACCACTATTCCAATTTTACTAATAAAAAAAT
>Ga0123340_1002741_pt1 | contig 16106 bp, 10 predicted proteins | sample SirMexnodulemix_FD_89961 | JGI IMG/M metagenome (GOLD analysis project Ga0123340, IMG submission 89961) | Root nodule microbial communities of legume samples collected from Mexico - Siratro Mexico nodule mix | ecosystem: Host-associated > Plants > Roots > Nodule | place: Mexico: Nepantla... | reverse complement strand
TTATATAACTCTTTTAATTTAAAAATAAAATATCTATCATTTTACCTTTCTGTATAAAATCCAATGCTCAATCATGGTGCCTCAATGGAATCACTTTCATTAAAATGGACAACATTTTGATATAAATTAATCTTTCAGAAAAGAAAAAAAAAACATAATTTTAAAACAAGAAATAGAAGATTGTGTAATAAGTATCATTTAGGAAAAGGGAAGGTAATTTACTTTTGTATTGTCATTATAAAGTTATACCAATTTGTTTTATTGCTTCCCCCTTATCACTTAATTTACAATAAATATGCACTATAAATACAATTAACTGGGTAAAAAAAATATTTTTTCATATAAAACAAAAAGTAAATTTTCTGCTAAAGAAAATAATGGAAAAGAGAGAGAGAGAACCAGTGAAAATATAATGAAACAAACAAGTACAAAAATGAAATGTGTAAATGAGAATGAGATGCAGAGAGAAGTGAATGGATGATTCCATTAAATGTGATGGCAGTCCATGCATGTGATGTGAGATATAAAAACTTTCAAATAAAGACACCTAATTTCTTATCAAGAACAAGAAGAAAGCAAAGTTGAACTCTTCCTAATTTCTCCAATTCCTAATTAGAGAGAAACCCTCTTTCCATTTTTCTCTTATTTTTATTCATTTCAAATTGTATCCATATTTTTGCAGGTGCCATTGCAACCCAAAATGGTTAATTCAAAGAAGGGACTTTTGTAATAGTAAAAGAGAGTTATTATTATTCCTGTAACAATTCACATAAATTTTATACATTACATTTGATAGTCTATTTTTGTCTCTCTAATTATCAATTTATTTTACAAATAACATTTTTCTAAAAAAAAAAGTAGGTAAACAAAAGACAGGGATTGGAAGAAAAACATAAAATTGTTTTGTTTCCACCTGTCATGTGCAGTTGCTAAGTTTTTTTAGAGTGCTTTAGATCTTGGCCGTTTAAGGAGTTATCACACAGCATCATAGTTCTGGTGCTTGGTGTGCATTGTTATCTGACTTTTCACTCTCTTTCTCTCTCTTCTGGTTTAGTCAAGAAGCAAGAAAAGAGGTCACTGTGTGTTATGCATTGCTCTGCTGGCTAAACCATTCTTTAATCCTTTCCTACCTTTTTGTTTCCTCTTTGCTTTTTATTTATATTTTATCTTCAACTTTGACATAAATAATTAAAGTAAAAGGGCTTACTTTCCTGAATCTTGAGCCTTTCTTACTTTAATTTTGAACTCCCTAATCAAACCATGATGCTTCTTCACTTCTTCTAGCTGCTATAGTAACCTCTCAACCTCAAAACGCCCTCCATTTTCATGCAAATTCTCTGGGGTCTTGAGCTTTCATGCTCCAATCGAGAGCTACGTAGCTTCAGATTCTTCATTCTTTGTTAATTACTTGAGAATCTGAAGCATAGTACAAGGCTGCAACGTGCTCAGCTTTTTCAGTGTGAATGCATCTTGCTCTGTGGTTTAAGCTCTGAGCTGCTCCATGAATCCTTGTGCTTCTTCCTCTTTGCTTCCTTTAAGGTGATTACTCGTTGAAAAATCTTCCCTTTCCTTGTCCCTGCCTGCTTACTTGTGCTTGAAACTTAGTTTGCAGATCTGGGGTGTTTTGTTTCAGTGGTTTTCATGACCCCCCACTTATGGGCTTCAAACTATAAAAATGGGTTCCACATTGTGGGTTTGATTTCCAAGGATGTGCTTCCAAGGGAGTTTTGGGATTTTTTTTTTTCTGGTGCTAGTGCTTGGTGTTCTTCTTCTTGATGTGGGGTGCTACTTCTTAATGATGGGGGGGTTTTGTTTTTTATTTTATGTTAGATGCTTTGTTTTTAGTTTTTTTCCATGAAAATTTAGTTGTTGAACAACTTTGACTGTTATTGGTCTTTTAACTTCCGTCCCAATACATTAAATGTGGTATGTGAACAAAATTTGGGTTCATAATTCATTCATTTGCATTCAATGTAGAAATTCGGGTAGTTCCTCTTCCGTGCAGGATAAAAAAAAAGGCAGGAAGGAAGCTTACATTGGTTTCTGGTTGGCAAGAAAATGTGTTCTGAGAATTAACTGCAGAAATGTTAGTTCAAGTTTTAAAGTCACAAGAAAGCTAAATTATCTACTCCAACAACTTAATTTGACAGTAAATGTTGTTCTTCAGTTCTTTTATATTCCTCTTCAGCTAAAATCCTGGGGTTCGTTTTCTTTTGGTGTTCATCTACTTGGCTTTTTACTTGGGACCTTTTGTCGAAAAGCTTCTTTCTCTCACAAATGGCTAATGTTCCAGCCAGTTGACTAATAGCTTTCGGCTAATTAAGGAGGAATTGTTCATATCTTAGACCAAACATTTTCCTTTTCCTTCTTGACCAAGCTCTCTTAACATATTCTTTTTTTAGTCATCTTCTTCACTCCTCATTTCTCTTTGTAATTGATTTGCAGCTATGGTTTAGGTATGGGCATTGTTTGTTTCAACTGTAGCTTCTCATTGTTGGTGTAGTTGTCATTTGATATCTTTTAATATCCACTGTTGAAAACTGAAAATGATGCTATTGTTTTCATCCATTACATCAAAAGGTTTAATCCTCCATTACATCTCTGATGGGAATGGAAATCTTACATTAAGCAAAAAGTGATTGCAAAGTTGATTCAGAGCTTGCAGCTACCTAAATATTTCTTGTTGATTCAGATGTGCCTTTTTAATCAACTATAACTATTCTATGAATACCTTCAGAAATGTTGTCATGATAATTGATAGTGCTTGCTTCTTCATGCTATTGTATTCTAACTTTGATTTGTGCTCATGGTGCTAAACCAGGAAAATATGAAGAATGGCAGATATTACTTCAAATTCAAGTATCAATATCTTATACCTCACCACCAAAAAACTCTCCATGAAGTTCTACTTCCCTCAAGTGCATCCTTTCCTTTTCATAGCTGTCATTCTCTGTCCTATGGTTTTTGCTGACTTAAGTTCTGATAAGCAAGCCCTTCTTGATTTTGCTGCTGCTGTTCCTCATCGCCGTGACCTTAAGTGGAGTCCAGCCACTTCAGTCTGTACATCTTGGGTAGGCGTCACATGCAATCGGAATGGCAGCCGTGTTGTTTCTCTCCGGCTTCCCGGAATCGGACTAGTCGGCACCATTCCAGCCAATACACTTGGCAAGATTGACTCACTCCAAAATATCAGCCTCCGTGCCAACCTACTCAGTGGAAGTCTTCCTCCTGATATTTCTTCTCTTCCGTCCCTAGAATATCTTTACCTCCAGCACAATAACCTTTCTGGTAACATACCTACCTCATTGTCCATCCACCTCAATGTACTTGATTTGTCATACAATTCCTTCACCGGTGCTATTCCAGAGACACTACAAAACTTAACTCAACTAACTAGGTTGAACCTCCAGAACAACTCCCTATCTGGTGAGATACCAAATCTCAATGCCACTAAGCTCAGGCACTTGAATTTAAGCTACAACCATTTGAATGGCTCTATCCCAGCTGCCCTTCAGACTTTCCCCAATTCTTCCTTTGAGGGCAACTCTCTATGTGGATTACCTCTAAAGTCATGCTCTGTAGTCCCCCCTGCACCTTCTCCATCATTAAGTCCTTCCCCACCAAGTCCTTCAAGACATGGCTCCAAAAGTAAATTGAGTAAGGCTGCTATCATTGCAATTGCAGTTGGTGGGGGTGTGCTGTTACTTTTAGTAGCTCTCATCATTGTTCTTTGCTGTTTAAAGAAAAAGAATGAAGGAAGCCCCAGAGCTACTAAAGGCAAGGGTCCTAGTGGTGGGAGAAGTGAGAAGCCAAAAGAAGAGTTTGGAAGTGGGGTGCAAGAGCCTGAGAAAAACAAGTTGGTTTTCTTTGAGGGCAGTTCTTATAATTTTGATCTAGAGGATTTGCTGAGAGCTTCGGCTGAAGTTCTTGGAAAGGGTAGTTATGGTACTGCATATAAGGCTATATTGGAAGAGTCGACAACAGTTGTAGTGAAAAGGTTGAAGGAAGTTGTGGTAGGCAAAAGGGAATTTGAACAGCAGATGGAGATTGTGAGGAGAGTTGGACAGCACCCTAATGTTGTGCCACTTCGTGCTTACTATTATTCCAAGGATGAGAAGCTTTTGGTTTATGACTACATCCCAAGTGGCAATCTTTCAACCCTCTTGCATGGTATGCGTTTCTGTTTCTCTCCTTGTTTCAGTTAAAACTTCTGAAATTGTTTTAGTTATCTTTTATTCTGTATTTGAGTATATACATATTAGGCATGAAATTTTACGTATACATAGAGTTGAACTTCATGATATTTGAGTAGAAGGACTAGACCTATTATTGTTAAATAAATTGTAACAAAAAGTAATGGGGGAATCAATGTCTGACATCTCCATTGAATTTTAACACATGGTGCTATGAAATGTTGAAATAAGTGATCCATTGCTTCATTATGAAGTGATGAAACTTTATCTTAGTTAACATTGGCATCTAAATGAATTTTTTTTTAAAAAAAAATAGACCATGAAAACAAATACTGCTAAATAGAAAACAATATGATGGTACTTTTGGAATAGTAACTGATTTATAATAATCAGTAATTGCTACTTTAGCAATTCCTTACTTTGAAAATGATTTCAAGAAGCAATTGATTAATCTAATGATTAGGTTATGAATAGACATTGTGGGAAATAAAGTACAAGCTATACATATTATCTATATGTACCTCTGATCCATTATATTTGGACTAACTTAAAATTAATTTCATGCTATTCATTGCATTGAAACTCTCAAAGTTATTATATCTGTTTGACCTTATAAGTAATATGTATTAAGTTTTGACTGAATTTAGTCAACATTCTAAAACTGGTAATTACATCATTGACCACTAGTTATGTGATATAACACAATTGATGAGGAAATAAAAGACATTTTACAGAACACTTAAATCATACATTATACAGCAATACATTTTCTGTATTCCATAACTGCAAGTTATTATACACTTGCATAATTACCCTTTTTTAATATACTGTTAATACAGAACAGCCATTAGTTATTTTCCATGAATAATTGCCATCGTGTAGTTTCTATTACAGAACTAAGAATGACTAATACAAATTATTTTATATCATATATACTCCTTATTATAGGTGCCGCTAGTCCATCAATGAATCCTTCCTAATCCATTTTGTAATTAGTTCCCATCATTATGTGCCTGCAACTGAAACTGCGGTAGTTTCCTAATTGTAGTCTGTCAGAAACATCATCATATATAACATGCTATTTGCTTCGCATACTCACTGGATTTCTTGTTTACTGCTATGAAAAAAGCAGTAGAAATATGTCACATTTGAAAGAGATGAAATTTGTTATCATATTTTTGGGAACTATTCTATTGTTGGAATGTCTCTAGAGTAACCTGATTTTCTGTACCCGTTGATGTTGTTTACCTTCTTATGGTACATGTACATGACTTAAATTGGATCTGAATTCGATGACAGGTAACAGGGCAAGTGGAAGAACTCCATTAGATTGGAACTCCCGAATAAAAATCTCAGTTGGAATTGCCAGAGGAATTGCTCACATACATTCAGTTGGTGGTCCAAAGTTCACTCACGGAAATGTGAAATCCTCTAATGTTCTCCTGAACCAAGATAACGATGGCTGCATCTCTGACTTCGGCCTCACCCCTCTCATGAATGTCCCTGCAACACCTTCTAGAGCTGCAGGCTATCGCGCCCCTGAGGTGATTGAAACCCGTAAGCACTCTCACAAGTCTGATGTGTACAGTTTTGGCGTTCTCCTGCTGGAAATGCTGACCGGAAAAGCGCCGCAACAGTCTCCGGGACGCGACGACATGGTTGACCTCCCAAGGTGGGTGCAGTCTGTTGTTAGGGAGGAGTGGACAGCTGAGGTTTTCGATGTGGAGCTAATGAGGTACCAAAACATTGAAGAAGAAATGGTGCAAATGTTGCAAATTGCCATGGCCTGTGTGGCAAAGGTTCCAGATATGAGGCCTACCATGGAGGAAGTAGTGAGGATGATTGAAGAGATCCGGCTATCTGACTCCGAAAACCGGCCATCATCAGAAGAGAATAGATCCAAGGAGGAATCAACTGCTCAGACTCCATGATTAACTCTGCTTTCTTTCTTGTGTTCCAAGCAAATTGATTTCTTGAACTTGTTCTTTTCAGGAAGCAACATTAATTCAGTGGTATATATAAGAGTGCATGATGAAACAGTTCTCACAGATGGAATTACTTCAGTTGTTTTGTTCCCTAGGAAGGCTTATTTTATTGGATTCTTGTGTATTAACGTTGTGATTCAATTGATGATCTTCATTCAAGAACAGTCTGTCCCCTTTGTTCTACTGATTGTTAGAAATATGTATTTCTGAATCACCAAAACATGCCATGTTAGGCAATGATATGATAAATAATTAATGCCCTCTCATATGTCTATTGATCTTTCACTTACAGTGTGGTGATGTGTTAATATATGCTTCAAAAAATAAAGTATACCAGTTAATACGTGTTGGTAGTATAATACTACTGGTTTATTGTAAAATAATAGTTTTCATAACTTTTTTATTGAAAATGAATTTTATTTATTCAATTATTAAATTACTAGATGTAATTTTAATAGCTATTTATATATAATTAAATCTAATGAATATACACTTACATTACCATATATTCATAAATTGTTTTATGCTATAACGTTATTAACTTTATCATGTTAGCACTCGGTGAATAGAAATAAATTAAATTAAAGTGTAATCAGCAGCTTATCTCTAATGCATTACCATGTCACCTTTCAGTATTCTAAGTTCTATATATTAAATAAACTAATAAGAAAGCCACAATCATATTGTTGGAAGGCTAGTATCAATTATTGCCATTTTTGTTATCCAAAGATTTCAATAATGAGTGCTTCTTCTTCCTTTTCCCACTTACCAAAAGAAAGTTAGTTGACTGTGATTTTTGCTGTCTCTGTATGTTTGCATTGCATTACTGATATAATTATAGGAAATAATAAACAAAAAGTGTGAAAAAAAGGGTAATTTAGTTTTTAACAACATATGATCCAACCTTTCCATGTTTTCTCTCAAAATCAGATGGAACACATTTAGCTTCTTAAAAAACTTGAACGTTGAACCAATTTTAAACTAGCTTTTTCTTAGTTGTGGGCTTAGCATCAGTTTTGGAATCGAATTGGTTTTAAAGCCAGTTTTGAACCTAAAACCCGTTTATGAAAAGGTTTCATATTGGTTCACATAAATCCAAACAGTTTCATAAAAAAAATTATAGTTTGGTTTGGATTTGGTTGGGCTTTTTTAAAAATACAAACCACACCCACTCCTATTGTCTAAATTCAGCATAAAACATGTACGTTGCAGAATGAGTTGGCATGAATAGGTTTTGTTTTAAAAATAGCAAGTTTTTTGCTCATTGAGCTGTACTACATGGATCAAATAGCACATCAATGTCTTTGTCGAAAGCAAAAAACTTAGAAATACTTTGTGATAAGGGTCTTAAATGGTTTCTCTTGTTAAATATATTACCTTAAAATGTAAAAAAATTTGTAGATAGAGTTTGTTATTATTATTATGATTGGTTTCAGTGTTGTACTACCATTGCACAATTGTCTTTGAATCAACAGGCATTATAGATACTAATAGGAAATTTTTTTTCTTTAAGATCATTTTCTGTAAGAAACTTCACTCTAATTTTCTATCTAATCTGTACGAAATATAAAAGCAGAAAAGCAATTAATACTTAGAAAAGTAAACTTAGGGGTATAATTGGGTTGTTTTGGTTAGGATTTGAGGTGTTCTGAAGTCCACACCAGAGTCTAAACCATTCCCTCTCTTTCCTCTTTCATTCCTTGCTTAATTCCTGATCTCTCTGGATTTATCTTTTTCAAGCTAAGAGGAGCAAAAATGATCAAACAGCTTCTAATTTATATATTTGATCTTTGAAGTAAGCTAAACTGAGCCAAACATAGCCTATTTAGATGTGATGACACTCACATGCTTAAAAGTGCAGGTTGTCTTTAGGACTAACGTGTTCCAACCAAGCATCAACAGCAATGGCAGTGTATGTCTTGACACTCTCACAATGGAGCCCAACACTAACCATTTCCAAGGTTTGATTTTTACTTTATCTTGACATTTATTAGTTTTGCATGAAGATTGTAGTTGTATTCAACTTTCTGATGGATTTTCTGAATCCCCATCTCATATTTTGTCTGTGATAAGTATAAGTTGTGTTGAGTAATCGCTTGCTACTGCTAAAAGTAAAAATTTCAAAGCTTGTTGTGCTATTGGAACGGAGGGTTGAGAAATGGGAGTTTATAAGTAAATGAAGCGGGTTATTTGATGTGTAAAAGTTGTCTACTAGGATAAGCATGACTGATTTTCACTTTCATAACTTCAGATTTGTGTATAATTGTTTGTTCAAAATTTTTAACTTCTGAACAGTTGACTTGAACTGCAGATTATATACTAAAGAAATTTGACTATTTGGAAACTAATTCCACTATTTTTAGGTCTTTTAGTCAAATGGCTCATTTTTGACGGATCCCAACAACAATGATCCACTTGTACCTGAAATTGCACACATGTAGAAGGACAGAATTATGCCTAGGAATGATGATCATAGTGGCGTTAACTGTTCAAAGGAAGCAGGAAAATCTTAATTTATGTAAAAGAACAAAATATATTTCAAATGAATTTGAATACTTTCTTTCATTGTTAGCAATTTCTGGGGACTGAAGAATGTAGTGTTATTCAAACTTTTCGGCTTGTTGAGTTGATATTCCAAACAAGTAACACTGATATAATCATTACAAATTAGGCAGTGACTACTTATACTTTTACAAAGGAAAAATGAAAATATGATGTGAGCACGTAGTCTATATAGTATAAAGTTTTATGCAGTTTTTTTTTTTTTTTAATTTTTTGTGTTTATACCCAAAATCTTAGTTAGATATTAGAAAGTGGATGTTGCAAACAGCAAGGTATTGATATTTAGTAAGGTCTGTCTTTCAAAATTATTTTGATGGAGACGGTCCAACCTCAAACTTGTCACACGATAATGAGGAATAAATTTGTCCTTTGGTATAAACAAAAGGAAAATTGAACACTTGGGAGTGTTTAGAGTGCGTTCAATACTTGGAAAATGAAAGGCATGCTATATATGGATATGTTCAATTATGAGGGTTCTTCAGATTTTTTCTCCACTGATAAGATTTTAACTTCATATTGCTATGATGTGATGGTGCAGAGGAAGCTCATCACTTTATTAATTCCTATTAAAAAATCGTGATTAATTTCCTGTGCTCTCTTTGCCAAATCATGCAGTGAAATTAGGCAGATATCTGAATACAGTTGAAGGGTCAGGTTGACTTGTGATTTAAAATTGTGGTGCATGAAAATTTCATGGTTGAAAGGTTGTGGCAATGGAGCAGGAGTGTGACACGTTTGTGGTGAGGTCATAAGAAGTTGCTACAGTTGAAGTGAGTGGTTAATACAAAATTGAAAGACTTAGAGGAAAAGTTAGCAAAAAAAGTAATCAAAAAGGCTCTTGACTTGGTTGACAAGCAAATTGCGGGGTCACTCTTCTTCACAAATGTTTTTGCTCTCCCAGAAGGGTAACACCACACGTGTTTAACTATCTAGCACCCTTGTTTTGCCTTTGCTTCTTCTTCAAGCCACATCCTAACTAAACCTTTTAATTAAGATCCATCAAATCAGGTTAACATTCCCTCGTTTTACTCATTCCTCCTCCTTACGTGTACCATATACAAGTCAATCAAATAGATAAACCCAACGGTTCAAACTGATAAAATATCTAAATTAACGGGGTTTGGATTTTAGTTTTGAAACGAAGTTAAACAAAGTAATTAGCTTAGGTTAGTTGGAGTTTGATCTAGATTTTTGCATTTAACTAAATCCAAAAAAAAGGCTAAACTAGTTGACCCATATATTTAGCAGAAACTAAAAGTTAAAATTGGCTCAGTTGTTGCCACTGAAATCTAAACACGCTCTACAAGGTCAAAATTGTGTAACTTCTCGAACAGATTGAAAAATCTCACGAACTCTTCAAAGTATTTGAATTTTTCTTGTTACCCATCTTATTTTGAAGGCTATTTCGTAGCAGACTAATTCAATTCCGTCAAAATAGTTTGTTTTAAAAGTGGTTTAATTTTAAAAGCCAAACTAAAAAACAGACAACTTAGTTCTTGTTTCAGTTAATTCAGTTTATTTTTTAATACAGCATGCAGAGTCGTTCTGATCTAACTAAAAATTCCAACTTGAACTGTTAGTAATTGGTCCAACTTATGCTTCAGAACTCGTTTTTAAGATAAACATTGCCCTTATACTAGGAAGAACTTCATTGTGATGTTCACAGTTTAAAATTGAATTTCTTCATACCACACCCATATGAAAATTTCGTAAGAGCTTAAAGTGCTGTTTTAAGAGTTATTAGGAGCTAAAGGGAATTTAGAATAGGTAGTAAATGAAAATATTTAATATATTAAAAAATTGTTCAACTCTTGCCTTTTTTAGGTAATTTGAAATATTTAATAAGATGTGTTGTTCTTGTTTTTACAGTATATATTCATAGACCCATATCAGATAACCTCTGACTTCAAAATTTGAGCAAATAATTTCTCCATAAAACGCCATTTGAAAAGGACAATTTACCTTGAAAGTAGGGTCCATGTCTGATTATGATAGTTAGAATCAAAAAAGGAAGAAGAAGAAGCAGCTACACGCACGTCTCTGACGATTGAGAATCGTTTGTTTGCCCTTCGAACAACGCAGAGGTGGTCAGATAGGGCGAGGGGAGACATGGGTGTGTCATGGTCTTCCCAGCTTTGTGTTTTGTTTTATTTTAGTTTTTCCTATCAAAACATATATTTTTATCAGTATGTCAGACATAAAATAAAGTAACTATTATTGAAAACGAGCAAAAAATTTTTTTTTTTTCACTTGTCTAAATTAAAAAGTTAGTATAACGAAAATAAAACTTTGTTAGCTCTGTGTCCATAGAAAGGATTAGACTGAAATGTTTGGTTAAGTTTATTGGCATATTTAGTGATGTGTTTAAAATACGTAAACCCACGTTTAACCCTAATCATGCAAATCCTTGTTTGTACCTATCATACTTTGAAAAGTATACACTCCATGTCATTTGTGAGGAACTTGAAATCACCATAATTAATTCAACTAACTCTATCACTTTCTTACATTTCTTTTTAACATATCTCATCACATATAATAAATGTAATTCTTTCTCTTCTTTCTATTTTTCTCTGGGTATGAATTAGCATTTAAGTGAGATAAGAAATTATTTAAATAGTAAGATATTCTCCATTTGCAGATTCTTAGTACGAAATACAATTGCGGTAAGTCTATTGTGGTTTGAGATAAAAAATGGAAAAGAACAAGTTCCTCGGCCACCACACAAATTTGGTTTGGTTGGTGAAATACAATTCATGCATGATGATACTTGGACCTTTTTTGCTGCAGATAACTAATGCTTACAGCGGAGCAGTGTCCTGAAAACCCTGGCTAGACAAATGCTGCAGAAGTTTGTACTGAAAAGACTCTCTTACAGCCTCATCATGAGTTGGACTAACCCAGCCCAATAGTGTCCTTGCTAAATTATGCATAACTTTTCATCAACCCTTGTTTAGAGTGGTGGAAGAGAAGCAAGACAGTGGACTAGAGTTGAAGAAGGAAGAAATAAGTACATAATCTCTCTCAAGTAGGAAATGAAACTAAGTAAATAATCTCTCTTAAAATATTTTTCATACACCACCCTCTTATAATTTAGTGTTTTGGTTGATTCTAGGTCATTGGAGCGCGTTGGCAAAAACTAGAAAGCAACACACGTTCACACCAATTTGAAGGGTGGAGAAAAAGTTTCCAAAATCGGGGCTCGTCAATTGCGTTTGGCGTGGTGCGAGGGAGCTAAGCTTGACCAACGTGTAAAGTAGGGGGAGTTTAGGTTGGACCCTCTTTCTCTAACCCCTTCACTATGAAACCATACATTGGGGGTAATAAAATAGGTTGAAAAGTCATAAATAAAGTTCACATGAGGCATCGTCACCCATGCCCCATTAGGAAGCACGCCCTTGTGCATACAAGGCCCGCTGGAACTGAAAGAACAAAATGAAATTAGGTAGGGTTTAAAAGGAGATGATGATTATGAATCTTGAAGGGTAAAAGGTAAAAGGGTTAATCGGGGGAGTGGGAGTAGGAATATGTTAGTGAGTGAGTGAGTGGAATTTTAGTTGAGGGAAGGGAAACTTGAGTTGGGACACGTCATCACTGGCAGCTGGAACGTGGAACCTATGATTTTTCTACTCCCGACAGGGACACATTCACACACACTCCCACTCCCACGCACACTCGGAGGTCACCACCCTCCACTCACACACTCACACTCCTTACCTCACCCCATACTCAATTTCCTCTTCCATCCAAAACCCACTCTCACGAGAAAAATGTTTTTCACACTCTAACCAAGGGACAAACACCACCCCGTGCACTATAAATACCCTTTACCCTATACCCCTTCATCTCGTTTTCTTCTCCGTTTCTCTCCAACCTTCCACTCTCTCCCTCTCTCTTCACCATAAACACATCTTTGCTCTGCCTTCGCGCCAAAACATCCCCTCTCATCACCAAGGATTCAAGGTTCCGCCTTGAATTCTTGAACCTTCTTCTTCACTGTCTTCCTCACTCACTCACTCACGCTTACCCCGTGTGTGTTAGATCCTTCCACCAAAAGTGGAGTGAGATTTCATTTGAAGCGCATCCAAGGTTGGCCATATTCTTCTCTCTCTCTCTCTCTTGGAATATATCTCTAGAAGAAAAGCAAAAGTTGTTAGTTGTTACCCATAAACATCTCGGTTTCTTTCTGCATCACCAACACCAAAAGTTCTCAAACGTCTCAATTCCCCCAGCATATACATCTACTTGTCCACTTTTCCCCCATACCCTCTAAATTCTCTCTCGCTCTTTAAACCCACCCTTCATGCACTCCATCATCACCACCACCACCACACCACAACTTTCCCTCTTCCCCCTCTTATTCTCACACTCACTCAAACATAAACAACCTTGACAAAACAACCCACTCTTCACTCTTCAATTCTTCTGTTTTTTCCATACATCTCTCTCTCTCTCTCAACCCTTTAGACATGTCCGTACACTCAACACTGAACCTCCACCCCATGAACCTCGCCACCCCAAATTCTCATTTTGATGATAACCCACCATGCAAAACCAAGACCAAAACCCAAAGGAGGCTCGTTCGGATCATAATCACCGACCACGACGCCACTGATTCTGACTCCGACGACGAACAACCACAAAACAACCCAACCACAAGAAAAGTGAAGAGGGAAATTACCCAAATCAGCATGCACCTATCTCTCCCTGACAACTCCTTTTCTTCTTCTTCCTATTCTTCTGCTTCAGCTTCTGCTTCCACTTGCTCCTCCGAACAAGCCTCAAAGTGCAGAAGACCCAAAAAACCTCCACCGTCCTCCGAAGCGGCCCGCCGCCGTAGTAAGTTCCGCGGCGTCCGTCAGCGACCGTGGGGGCGTTGGGCCGCCGAGATCCGCGACCCCAACCGCCGGAAACGCCTCTGGCTCGGAACCTTTGACACGGCGGAGGAAGCCGCCACCGAGTACGACAAAGCCGCCATCAAACTCAAGGGGGCCAACGCTGTCACCAACTTCCCCCTCACAACGCCGCCTCCGGCGGCGGCGTCCCCCTTCGCTGCAATCGACAGCTTCAGCACCGACGGCGGCGCGTCGTACTCCGACTTGGTGGCCTCACCAACGTCCGTTCTAACCTACGACTGCGACTCGACGCCGTTCGACAGTTTCCATTACGGCGACGTGGACGCGCTCGGGTTCCACATCGACGCGCCGTTAAGTCTGGCGGACGTTGACGTGGCGCTGACGTGTCATCACCGGAAGGAGGAGGAGGCGTTCGATGAATTCGATCTCGACGAGTTCATGAAGTGGCCTTACTAAATCTCAGGGACAGTTTGGTAATTGTGCCGCGTGTGCCCATTAGTGTGAAAGTTGAAATTCCGAATGTGCCCCTCTCGTTATTGGAGTTTGAAATTTTGTCGTACTCGTTGGATCTTTGGAAGAGTGTAGAGTTGTAGTCCCATTTTCTACTACGACCTGAAACGGCGATTCTTTGTGTCGTATTTGTTAGAATTTAATTTGTAATTATGAAAAATATAAAAAGTTTTAAGTGTCAAAACTAGTGAATGAGAAGGAGATCAGCTAAGCAAGGATTATATTGTAATTTGGTATATAAATTTTGATAATTATTTAAAGAGGTTTTGATGGTATCTATATACAATGATGGGTTAGTGCAAAAGGGACACACATTCATAAAATTTGGCTGCTGAATCCCAGCCATCAATGTTCATATTTTGAATCATTGTATTTCCATCATAAGATATTTTAAATTTATTTATTATTTCTTGGTTTGGTTTAATTGATATCGTGCTTTATGAGTTATTTATTTGCATGCTTTGACGAAATTAGTGTTGTTTAAGGAAAATGCTTTTTAATAAGATTCTTGCAAGTGGGAATGTGATGATTTTTGAACTATACGATGTTGATTTACCTAGCTAAAGAATAAATATCAAAATGCAAAATTCTAAAAATAATTAACTCCAAAAGAGAAAAGGAAAGTTCTGAACTATAATTCGAAGTTAGTGTCTGGTACACGTTTTTATAAAGTTAGCTAATATAATTCGTAGTATGATCTTATAATATTCAAATCTAATCTCGAATTGAAAAACTTGAATGATTCACCGTACCATAAATCGTAAGAATGTCTGTTCATTGAATATTACAAAATTGCGTAATTTTCCAATTTGGCAGGAGAACCAGGCAGTAAGATAAGATAATCTACATAATTATAGGAATATTTTTTGTTCGATATTTTTATATGACAAGTCTCTTATAAATTACATGTTTTTTAATCCTTAAAATTCTCCGATTTGTATGGTTATAACGTTGTACGAAGAGCCTTTTCTATAATTAGTATTTGCATTACTGAAATAGGAATGGTTTTGTTGAAGTTACCCAACAAAATAGGCTTCACTATCTACCAAAATTTTGAAACACACACTTCAAATGTCATATTTTTCAAAATTTATTCATGTTACTACTCACTTCTTCTCACAGTTTATCTTATATATGTGGCAATGTGTCTCTTGAGATAATTTGAGGGATGAAAAGTCCATATATGATAATAATGAAAGTTTAAATTTATATGTGTATATAGAAAATATTTAAGGGATGAACAAAAATCAAATAAAAATTGACTTACATGGTGTGTATTTGAATTGGAGTTTGCAAATTTAAGTTTAAACAAACCTGTTTGTAAATTGAAGTGGTTATTTATAACAATTTCAGTTATTTGATATTATGTTACATTTTTTAGATTAATTTATGTTTGTAAAATTTGTCAAACTCATACAGTTTTTAATTTAAAAGGTTTTCCATCTCAGATTTTTCATTTTTAAGATTGTTGTTTTAATTTTGTTTCAAAATGATATATTACACTTTACTAATGGATGAGTTTGGGATTTTTTTTTTCTTCATCAAATGTAGTTAAGTATTTCTTTCTCTACAAACCTTTGTTAATTCCCTTTATTCTAATATTTAAGTACTTTGTTAATTCTCTAAAAATTGACATACATGTGTGTATTTGAATTGGAGTTTGGAAATTTAAGTTTAAACAAACCTGATTTTATAAAACCTTAGCTGTAAATTGAAGTGGATATTTATAACAATTTCAGTTATTTGATATTATGTTACATTTTCTAAAAATAATTTATGTTTGTAAAATTTGTCAAACTCAGACTTTTTCATTTATTTATATTTTAAAAAGTTTTCCATCTCAAATTTTTCATATTTAAGATTGTTGTTTTAATTTTGTTTCAAAATGACGTATTATAATTTACTAATGGATGAGTTTAGGATTTTTTTTTCTTCATCAGATTTTAGATAAGAGTAAATATTTTTTCTCTAAAAAACTTTATTAATTCCCTTTATTATAA
>Ga0123340_1002740_pt1 | contig 16109 bp, 11 predicted proteins | sample SirMexnodulemix_FD_89961 | JGI IMG/M metagenome (GOLD analysis project Ga0123340, IMG submission 89961) | Root nodule microbial communities of legume samples collected from Mexico - Siratro Mexico nodule mix | ecosystem: Host-associated > Plants > Roots > Nodule | place: Mexico: Nepantla... | reverse complement strand
CATATAAATTGTTTGAATATTGAATATATTAAGGGAAAATTATGTATATATTAAGAGGGAATAGTTTTTAAAGTTTCTGATTATATTAATCCTTATTTTTAATTTTAACAGAATATATCAATAAAAGACGTGTTTTAATTTAAATATATTCTTTCTTAAATTATTAGTTTTCTATTTTCTTGTTTAATATAATAAAGTGTTTATTATTATTATTATTATTAAATTATGTTCTCGTAAGAGATCTGTCGGCTCCACTAATAACAATGTCTTCTAGAATTGTTCCTTAATCAATTATAATGTCTTCTTTGCTCCACAACAATGTCTTCTAGAAAAATTGTTCCTTAATCAATTACAATGTCTTCTTTGCTCCACAACAATGTCTTCTATAATTGCTCCTTGATCGCACCTGTCTAAATTTCACATCCTGGGAGGGGGGTGTGCAGGTATATAAATCAGAGAGTTTAGAAATACCTTGCTTAAGGTGACTGAGTCTGTATTTATAGGTATTATATTGAACCTGAAGAGCTTTGAACCCATCCTGTTTTGTTATGATTTTATAACAGAAATTAGTTATATAAGGTTGGTTATGATTTGTACTTACCTATGATATTTTATCTACTGACCAAACTACCTTTTGTCACAAATGTATTTAATATAAAATGGTTATGTAATGTCGGACTCCAACGGTAAACACTTATCGGTCGGTCGATCTTACCTAATGGGTCGGCCATGTGGTATATAAATGGTTATCTGAAATTACAGATGTAATGTTAGAGTCCGACCGAAAATACTTATCGGTCGGGTGATCTTACCTTATCGATCAGTCACGTGGTACAAATTATAAATGATATTTTTATATTTATGAAAATGGTAAAATGTTTTACATATAAATTGTTTGAATATGTAACAAACAATATTAAGGGAAAATTATGTATATATTAAGAGGGAATAGTTTTTAAACTTTCTGATTATATTAATTCTTACTTTTAACTATGGTCAGTCTATAATAATAAGATTAATTATTAATGAACACTAACTTGTTTATGTACCGGTAATATAAATGGTTTTTATATAATTATTCAGTCAAGATCAGTATATATAGTAAAAAATTGTTAATTCTTTTTATCATCCAGAAATATAAACAAGACAAGATTAGAGTTGCTGATGATAATTTTCCCAAAGACAAAAGGGTTGCTGAGTTGTGGAAGAGCTCGCTTTGGCTAAACAATTTGCAATTTTGATTTCCTCCTCTAAAAATAAAAATGATTGTTCTTTTATTATAATTATCTTAAAAATAATATTTATTATAATAATTAATTGATTTTTTTCTGTCAATTAGAGGCCTTTATTAACTATACAATTAAATTAAAAACTGATTAAAAAACTGAATGAACTAAAAGTTTGAAAAATAAATTTTTATTAGATTACATTAAAATCCGATTCAATCAATCCAAATTAAATTTGTACATGTGTATATATTCTTATTCATAACTTCACAGTATCACTAATATTTGTATATATTTATAAAATCATCACATAACTTATGCCTAATATAATTATCAAAACGTGTGAATTTAACTTTGAGAAAATATGTATTTAAAAACTATTATCAGCTATAAAATATCTTTTTTATAGGTCTGGCTATTTACTTAATATTTTTATTATTTATTTTCATTTTTTTTCTTTAAAACTAGATTGTTGAACGAAGAACTGTTGTTATTTTCTGAAATTTGAAAACGAAAGAAACAAACTCAGCAGAAAGAAAAGGAGGGTGAATAACTGCAATATTATTCATCCTCTCTTCTATCTGGCTGAATATTTTCACGAATTTAACTGAATTCATTCTCAGTTTTGCGTCAGCCTTACCTGGATCTCAATTACAGAGACGTAAAGCGTCACAAACAGACAAATCAAACATTATTTTTTACTTTTATTTTCCTTTTGTAGTAAAACGCATAAGCTTTTGCATTTGTAAACCCACCACAATCATAATCCTTGGATTTCTCATTTGTCCCAAACCAATTAAGTTTTGCGGAATCTTTTTCGACACTCCATAATTCCAGCTGCAGATTCTCCTCGTCAATTTCAGGTTTCACTTTCTTCCCTCACCTTAAATTCCTAATTAGGGTTCTGATTATAACTAGTTTTCGTTTCTGTGGTGCTTTACAATTTGGGTAATCTTCGAGGTGATGATTCAAGATTTGGTTAGTCTTTAGAATTTAATCTGGAATATGTTTTTTGTGGTTTTATATTTGGAATGAAACTTCTGGTTGGTGATTGTGTTGCGAATAGAATCTCTTGATCATATTTATGGTTATTAGTATCAGTGGTTGTAGTTTATATCTGATAAGGTTATTCATGACAGCTGAATTTTGAATGTTTACCTTGTTGATTTATGTAGCTTAGTGATTGTGAAAGCTCAACAGAGGGATTGGTGCTGTAGACCGTTGTCCCTGAAATGTATATGCCTGTGGCTACCTCTGCCACACCGCGGGGTGGATTGCCTACTGACAGTGGGGACTCTGTTGTCACATTAGATCAAGTTCCGCGATGGAATGATGCTGATCAGTCCTTGGGGTTTGAAACTTCCTTTTCTAGTTCACATTTTCCTGATCCTCTAGCGTTGCCCTTGGGAGACAGTGGTGATGGCGGTGACTCGGTGTCTAAATTTCCTGTTGACCATGAAGTCAATTCAAAGATATATTTGTGGAGGGGGAATCCCTGGAATATTGAAGTGGATGCGGTGGTGAATTCAACAAATGAGGTGAGCACTATCTGGCTTTTTTAGTATTGTTGTGTTGTTCAAGGTTTCCTTTATTAGTAGAACTTTTGTATGTTGGTGTTTTCTATTTTGTTACTGTGATATATGAAACCTCGTGATAGAACTCATACTCATTTGCTTAGAATTGTGAAGTCTGGATATGAGAATTTTATTATAAAGTTATAAAATTATAACGTTTTCCTTCTGGCTGAAAGTTACCACCCTAACTGTTGAGAGAAATGAAAACTCTGAATTTTATTTAGTATAACTGTGCAGTCAGTATAACTGTTTTAATTAGTGCAATAACGACAAGAATTTTACTATAAAATTGTACTGTTTACATCACAAAATTCTCCATCTTTCATGTTTTAGCTTTTCAAAGGCTATTTTAAACAATTTAATTTTTCCGTCTGTTATTCTTTTCTCCTTTCGCCTTCAATTTTCCTCCACCCATAAATTACGCAAGCACATCACAAAAATTTTCCCGATTAAATTCTCTGACGCTTGCAAAGTTCCCACCACCCACTAATACCCTCAACCCAACCAATTTCCCCATACACACTTCAGCTTTGTTCCCTCCACCTTATCTCTCCCTTTCACTGCAAACAGACAACTAGTCAAGATGGGTAAGTCGCTGGAAGCACATACATGGGAATCATAGAAAGGTCTTACATCTAAACGGACAGGTCAAGGATTTAATTTATGATAGAACACTGTGGCATCATTTGGTTTGTCTGATCCAATCTAGTGGGAAAAGTATTGTATTGTTGCATAGTATTCTGTTTTTCAGCCACTTACTCTGTGTTGTAATTTAAAAGTCTGTTGAAATTCTGACATATTTTTAAGGTTTTAAAATAAAAAATGGCTGATAAAATCAAATTGAACACTTGTAATTTTGTCTGATAAAATCAAAAGAATCAAATTGATAAATCAAATTTATTCAGATGATTTTTGACAAATGCCCAATTTTTTTCTTTTTCTCAGACCACTTGTTGTTATCTGTGGTTGATTGCAACTAAGAATTGAATTATATTCTAACATTCATTGACACTTGTGAAGAGTTTGTTAGACCCCCAATTAAGAATGTAGATAATAGAAGGATTAGGCATAAGCCCAAAATTAGATGAGCGCAACCCAGTTTGTGTATCAGAAGTTTATGTGTAAAGTCAGGGTTGTTAGAAACAGTAGAAGAGTTATAAAAATGAGAGATTAGAAGGAACCAGTTAGTTTTGGAGTTGTAACTGATTTGGAGGAGAGGCCTGGATCTCAAAAGTCCTGGATTGTTTGTGCATTTATTTCTCTCTTGGGGCACCTTTCTGAGGAGCAATATACATTCTTTCAGATTTCATTTCGTCATTCTTTCAGATTTCATTTCGTCATTCTTTCACGTTTTAGTTATTCATTTCTTTACTAGTTCTACAGAGTCTTTTCCACAGTCTTCTAGTTTTGAATATTTTATCCTGCATCTCAAAATGTACCTGCATATGATAATAATTCTTCATCCAGCTCTTCCCAACGAACATACGAATTACTAAATAAAAAAAAAAGTATTGATTGCATTTTGTGTTCTCAAGGCATGAATGGAATCTACTCTTTATTTAATGTTTTCTTTTATCTAGTATCAGAAATAAAATGGTTATTAGGACTAGGAGAGTATGTCAGTATTCATAATTTAATGATACTGTTAAGCAAGTTAGAAGCAGTGTTGCCAAACAGTGGGCACTGGGGGTGCTATAACATGATTGTGTAGTGGGTTTTGGGAGAAACACATTTGTTATGCTGTCACGTGAACTCCACGAATGGGTACTGAGTCAGGGGTTTCCAGTGAAGCTGAATCCGGTGAATGGATGGCGGAGAGAAGGTTGCAATTAGGGTTCCGTGGTTTAGGAGGAAAAGATACTAGTGATCCGTGGATTTGGTTCAGGTCGCATTTGGAGTTATAGGTTTGAGCTTGCGTGTTGGCTTCAAACTCATGCATATATGTTCACGTGAGTTGCTAAACTATAAGTCAAATTGTCATGGCCTTTTATTTATTCATTGGGCTGCAATTTTGAACTAAAGAAACACCCGATAGACCTGCAGATGCCTCTTATTTTCCCCACTTTAGTCTTTTTATTATCCACATTCCATTCCTTGCTTCTGAACTAGATTACGAGTCGCATTTAATTTTTTAAATATTTAATTGTTGTGTCTATGTATTACATTTTCAGCCGCCAGCGGCTACCACTATTTGCCCATGACACTATCTGCATACTATAAAGTGGATTTTCACCTTTTTGTGATTTTTCGCAATCCACTAGTGGCAACACCGGTTAGAAGTTAGAACTGAACACCGATAGATGAAATGGAGCTAATGATATCATATTTCTTACCTGTTTTTTATTTCTTGTCATGAACAGAATATGGATGAAGCGCACAGCTGCCCTGGATTACATGATGCAGCTGGACCTGTTCTTGCAGAAGAATGTGCGACTTTGGTATATTTATTTACCAAAAACATATTGTGTGCTCTATGTTGAAGTTGAATGTTATGTGAGAAGGGGACTTGAACACATTTATTTGTTATTATGTTTTTAGTTGTCTTTTTACATTTTTTGTGGTTAAATATTTCTTAAATTTGTAATAAGCAGCTCCAGAATATTGTCATCATTGGAAGAAGCTTTCTGTAAATGATGCTTGAATATCAACTAATACCTCTGTATTGTGTACAGGGTGGATGCCGAACAGGGATGGCTAAAGTTACCAAGGCATATGACCTTCCTGCCAGGTTTGTGTGACCCCCAGCCCATAATTTTTGCTTGTTAAAGGTTTCCCGTTTTACTGGATTTGTACGAGAATTTTAAATTTTGAATACTGTGCTTTTTTATCTTTATTTGGATCTTAGATTAGATATACTTTTTGTTAAAATCTGAGAACTGTTAATCATGTCCTACTTCAGAAATTATGTTGATGCATTCTACTTTATACCCCCTTGTTACTGACCCAACTTCATTTGTTACTTAGCAATCTCTTGTCTTCAATTTGTATTATTTGTATACCATGTTTTATTCTTTGATAATTTACCTGCAGGAAAATTATCCACACTGTTGGCCCAAAGTATGCTATTAAGTACCATAATGCTGCAGAGAATGCTTTAAGTCATTGCTATCGTTCTTGCCTGGAGCTTCTGGTTGAAAATGGACTTCAAAGGTTCCCCCTCCCCCAAATGTTATGTTGTTTATTTTCGTACAACATTTATTGTTTCATCATGTCTTGTTATTCAAAATACTACGACTTACTTTCTTTCTTTGGCTTGTATTTATGTAGCATTGCTATGGGTTGTATTTATACGGAGGCAAAGAACTATCCCCGAGAACCAGCTGCACATGTAGCTATAAGTGAGATTTTATGTGGACAGGATTTTACTTTTCCAATTTATTTCTTTTGATGTTATGAGCTGATGCTTGATTTATTAGGCAACCTCATGGAAAGTTGGGAGCGGAATTACTCTTGGGTATTATTATTACATGATTATTGTTGTTTCATTTCATCCATACTCAAAATAGATGAAGCACTGCTAAGAATCTTGTAATTATGTGATATATTGTGTATTGGGAAATATTGTAATTAGGGGCATCGTATACTTTTGTTGGCATTATCCACTTTATTTATGGCTCTAGTTATAAGTGACCCTTTGTTTTGTAGTTAAGACGTGGATTCATTCACACATCCTCGTTTTTCTTCCTCTCAAGCCACAAATGCCAAAAAACAGGAAAATGAGTTGCTAACTTGATAGTAAGGGAAATTAAAATTTGGTGGAAGGGAGGGGGGAGATAGAATGCCAAAGCATGTGCTCTCTTCAACTTGTCTATCAATCCGTTACTGTTTGCAGAATTTGATTTTCTATGTTATCATTTCATCAGTGTTTAAATATAGGGTGACAATTGCAGCTTGAGTAGGAAATAGAGTCCATGCTGGGTGCATCGTTTTTCCTTTTCAATACATAATAATTATACCTTAATGTGTAATTTCCTATGATGTCAGGTTATTTTATCATATCCCTGCTGAATGCATCTAGTATATAGAGTATGATTCTGTGTCAAGTTAACAATTGTTTGCAAATGCTTGAAGGATGATATATTACTCTTAGGCTAAACTGTCTTTTATTCAGGAACTGTGCGACGATTTCTTGAGAAACAGAAAAACAATGTAACAGCTGTTGTCTTTTGCACCGTGAGCACAACTGATACTGAAATATATAAAAGGTATTTTATGCATTTGTTTTTGTTTTGATGTTTATACCTGCAATTTTTTTAGAAAATTGAACTTACAATAGTTAGATAAGTTTGGTTTGATTTTCTTTTCAGCCAGCCTTTAGACTTTATTAATTATTTATACTTTTTGTATTATTCATGAAGGTTGCTTCCACTGTACTTTCCTCGTGATAAACATGAGGAGCAGGTTGCTTTAACTAAACTTCCTGCTGACGTTGGGGATGAAAATGGTGAGACAATCATGGCTGAGCGTAAAATCAGAATAAAGCCTTTGCCCAAAAGGAATGTTTCTAGACCACCTGAATGTGCAATTGATCTTCCTATTAGTGACGTTGGCTTGGTTTGCAGGTCAGTAATATTTTTCATATTTTAGTTTTTTTAATACTTTGATTTTGTGTTTGATTATGAAAAAGAAAAATACAAGACTAGGATGCGCATCATCAATCCAACTATATGCAATATTGATTTATTGAAGCAGAAAATATGGTTAATATTTCTGTTCAACTATTCAAGTATTTTATGTTTCACCATATTTTTTGATATCTCTGATATATTTAAATTTGTTTGATTGCACATAATTGTAATTGCTTGTGAGTTTTCAATGTATTTGATTAAATAGCACACGATCCATTTTTTAATCTAACATACGGTATTTCTTGATTGATGTGGCTTTAATAGGAATTCGTCATATTTAGATTCATTCCTGGATCCTGCCTTCATGTCCATCATTAAAGACCCTGATCTAAGGCGTATGGAGCAGTGGGAGAAAACTGCTGAAGCACAAAAAGGCTGGAATATTGCTAAACTGCTAGGTTATGGCAACCTTGGTGGACCTACTTTGTCTGCCGCTGAAGAATATTCTCTACACTCTAGATACCTGTCTAAAGCAAATTCTTTAAATCTTTCCGAAGTTGCAGAAATGAAAATTGTGTAAGTTATAATATTATTTGTGGTGCTTTATTTGTTACTTTTTGTTAGGATGACTGATTAGTTCTTACTGACAATGTATTACTAGATTAATTAAGTTCAAGGTTATAAAATTTCTTTTATCCTTTTTGGCTTCTTCATCAAACAACTAATTGCAATGGTAATAGATCAAGAGTAACTTGAGTCAGGAAAAAGGGAGGAATTGGGACAAGATGGTAATCTGGAGAATAGTAGGGCAATGAAGGAATAACTAACAAGGATTTGATTGGGGGAGAACATGATGGGTGTAATGATACAATGAACAGGTGGCAGTTTTTTGTTGGGAGGGGTATTCTAGCATTTTGGAGAGATGGAAGGGGAATAGAGGAGGGGAGGGATTTGGAAGAAGGGGAGAATTTTAGGGCAAGGATGTTAGGAAGGCTCCTGCTAGAGGACTGCTAGCTGCAGACATGGGGTGCTTGTTAAGGGCTGCATATTTTTAGTGTAGTCTCTATCATACTTTCCTTTTGTTTCTGATTCCACTGTTTCAGATAGTTGTAAAGGTTTTTCAATATTATAATTCTCAGTGTTTGTTAATCCCTATCAAATGTATTAATATATAATAGTCAGAATGTTCTGTAATGATAGCAAGTCTTTTGAAGAGGAGAAAATGAAAGAAAAATGTTGCTGGATAATGATTTTACAAGAAGATTTAAAGGAATTGTGTAATGAGCTCATACATTTCTTTATTTATAAGGAATAATGATGATGCAATGATTTTATCTTTAATAATCCCGCTCATGTCACCGAGTTTGTTACAATACAATCTACATGAAATCCCTCGAGAGATTTTATGAAAATATCTGTCAATTGGTTATTGGAGCTAACAAAGTTGGTGGTGATTTCTCCTGGGAACACTTTCTCTGACAACAGTACAATCTATCTTTGTTTTTAGTTCACTCATAGAAGACTCGATTTGATGCAATGTGAATGGCAACTTGATTGTCACAAATAAGCTTCATGCCATGAATATCTCATGACAATCTATCTGTGTTTAGTTCACTCATAGAAGACTCGATTGATGCAATGTGAATGGCAACTTGATTGTCACAAATAAGCTTCATGCCCTGAATATCTCCAATTTGTAGTTGTTGGAGAAGTGCTTAAGCTATGTAATTTCGCATGTAGTTGTTGCCATGGCATGATATTTAGCTTCAACAATGGATATAGCAACTGTAGTTTGCTTCTTGCGTTTCTCAATGAGAGCAAAATCCCCTTGAGAAGAACACAATAGCCAAAGGTAGATCTCCTGTCTAATGGTGATCATACCCTATTAGAATCAATGTAACAAACAATCATGACATTGCAATTTGGTGTATTCGTAATATATTTGAGGATGCACATGACGACATCCCAATGGTTATTATAAGGGATATGGAGGAATTGTCTTACCACATTGATTGCAAAGGTGATGGTTGTTACAATGAGGTATTTAAGTCTACAAGTCCATGATATCTTCGTGAGTGTTGTAATGGCTCTCTAACCTAAAGGAAGCTTGATGTTAGGGTTCATATTAGTGTTACTAGGATGACAATCAAGCATGCTAGTCTCAATGAGGATCTTTGGTGCATATTATCTTTCGGAATTGACAATGTTAGATGACGATTGAACAACCTCGATGCCTAGAAGATATTTGAACAAACCTACGTCTTTCATTTGGAATTGACTGTGGGTGTAATTTAGCCGATGGGTCCCATCAAAATTGTCATCAATGATGATGTTATTATCAAACCACCAAATAAATGCATAGGTTAGTATGAGAGTGTAGAAAAAAAGCACTGACCAACCCCATAATGACCGTAGCAAACTAAAGTAAGGTAAAACTAAAGTTACCAAACTTGGCATGGGGAGACTATTTTAAGCCATGTAGAGAGTGTCAAAAGGCATACAAGGTGAGACCTGGAAGCTGCTCCATGTAAACCTCTTCCTACAACTCTCCATGCGAGAAAGTGTTATTGATAACCATGATTGCAATCACAATGGAGTCGTGTTTTGGAAATTCCTTACATTGTTACTCAGATATTCAATGTGAATGGTTCATGTATGTGTTCAGATTGATCTTTCGAGGGTTTATATGATATTTGTGATTCATGTATGAGGTATATTTGTTTTTCAGCTATCGTGGAGGGGTAGACAGTGAGGGCCATCCTGTCATGGTTGTTGTAGGGGCCCACTTCTTACTCAGGTGTCTTGATCTGGAGCGGTTTGTGCTCCATGTGGTAAAGGTTAGTTTGGCTATACCTTGCCACTGGACATTTTTTTTTCTGGTGGCAAGCTTTAGTTTGGCCATTGTAAATTCTTTGGCAATGCATACTTCTACTGAAGTCAAAAAATATTTTTGTAAGTTCTAATCACGATCTTTCTTCCCCTTTGTTTTTCCTCGGTGTTAAATTTCAGGAGTTTGAGCCTTTAATACAGAAGCCCTTTTCCGTTGTGTACTTCCACTCTGCTGCATCTTTGCAGATGTAAGTGTTTAATGTTTGAATTCTAGGATGTACTCTTTGGTTTATTATTTTTCTATGAAATATAGGTTTGCTACAAGCGAATCATTGATAAATATTTTAGGAACTTCAAGTGGAATGAGCTAATTATACTTTCATTGCTAACTCAATTATTTTGTGAATTATTTGTTTACTTTTCAAATTAATTGAAATAGTTTTGTATACATAATTTTTGTTAATTGGTAATCCACTCCTCGTATTCAACTCTGAAAAAGGGAAATCTGAAAATTCAGCTGTCGAGATATAGAAAATTTGTTTGAACGGTTTTGTTTTATCCCCATCTGCAATAATTTGGTTACCAAACTATTCACATTGTATTGGCAGTGCATATTTGCGGGCCGTACTTGGCCATTGGCTTTGTCCGTGCGAGGCATAGTGTCATGAAGCCACTTAACCACTTGTAGTTTGTACCTTTGTTGTTAAATTTGAGCAACCCCTTGGTTTGATTCGATGTGACTTAAGTATATGCTACTTTGTTGAGGAATGTTATAGCTGTTAAAATGCATTGCTTGCTGAGGGAAGATATTCCTGTTTGAGTGGTAGGCTTTTATGAAGCATCACTTAAGAGAGACAACGGTGTTTTTAGATAAATTATGTTAAAAGGAATTGAGGTTGTGCTACTGGAGTGAAGCATACTTGAATTTAAGACAGTACATTTTGAAGGTGGCTCAAGAGTATTTTACATAAGCTCCTGATTGCTGTGCAGTACCCAGTGCTTAAGATAGTGCTTTGTGAATTATGAAAGTGTCGTTATTGGTTGCTCCTGATTGCTCTGCAGTACCCTTTACTTTTTGGTTTAGTTGGCAGTTGAGTTTTTCCCCCCTCTGTTTTTATATAATTAGACAGCCAGACCTGGGTTGGATGAGAAGATTGCAACAAATACTTGGTCGGAAGCACCAGCGCAACCTGCATGTAAGCATGGTTTACTTTCTTCTCCTTTTTTTTTTTATTGATTTGGTACTCTTACGAGTTATTTGTGCTGTCCTATAAATTCTCTGATTTCTTATTCTGACGTGTGTAGGCAATATATGTCCTTCACCCAACTTTCGGACTAAAGGCAGCTGTATTTGGGCTTCAGATGTTTGTGGACAATGTGGTAAAGTAGTGGAACCTAAACATATTTTATGACCTTATATGTATGTGGATATTTGTTTACTAAAATATAACTTTCAGGTTTGGAAGAAAGTGGTATATATTGATCGACTTCTGCAGCTGTTCAGATATGTACCTCGTGAACAGTTGACCATCCCAGATTTTGTGTTTCAGTTGAGTGTTTAGTTTTGGCGTGGAGCATCTATACTTTTTCTTTTCATATTGCTATTTTGTACGATATACCATTTTCAATATATGGCTTCTAAAAGTATTTACAATTGAAGCATTATAGCATGTTAAGAATGATGCTGTATGCTACCAAGTATCCTCACAGGATTCTTTTTCCCTATTTGTGCTGCAATTTATTTTCTTGAAGTATCTATTTCCTTATAGTAAATGTAGTTTAGATCATAGCTGGCACTAATTTGTTTCATACTTTTATTCATGTAGGCATGATTTGGAGGTAAATGGAGGGACGGGTCTCATTGTTGATCCCAGAACAAAGTATGTGTATGACAGACCGTGAGACTCATGTACTTATCATTAGCGGATAAAGAAGTTCACTGCAGTTTCTTCAGTATTTGTCTTGCCCTTGTCGTTGTTAACAGGAAGAGGCCTTATATTAGTTTGAAATGTGTATGGAAGCATTCCTTTTATGTTCTGGACTTTTTGAAGGAGTACAAGTTCCCTTTGTTTGTATATGTAATTGATCGTGGAAGCTAATTGGTTGGGTTTCTTGTATTATTTGTTCATTTCAAGGGAGATATATTGAAAAAAATTAGGCTTTGGTTCCTCATTGCATCATTGGGCCTCAGTCGTTTGGTGACTATGAAATTGAACGTTTCAATGAAATTTTGTTATCTTTTGGATAAATTCTTGCATACTTCTGGCATGTTATTGTTTGGTTAGGTCGATAATTATTGGTATCATCAAGCACTCATATATTAATTGTCATAATGTCTTCATATATTTATTTGCATAATGCATCTGATTTGGATGTACTATGTTTATGCAAGTCCAGGATCTTCGAATCAAGAGGTAGGATAGAGGTAGGATTATGTTATATCGTTTCCCTCTATTTATTCTCTCAATCCTTGCCATATATGACATTACTTATTAAAAACATATAAGGAAGTGAAATATATCGTTTATTTAGAAGGCTATCAGTGATCGATCAAGATTACTTGAGATAGTGATTAAAAGCAAAGTGATGAGACCTGTCTAATCATTTATTAAAGTCGGGTTAGCAAGGTTTTGTACAAGTAACAAAGTTACAACCACTTATTGCATCGTAAAAATCATTTTGAGTGACGAATGTGTATTGTTTCTACAAGTTTGAATAGCAAAATTACAACTACTTGTAACATTGTACAAACTAATGTATGAACTAAGATTCTAACTATTCGCAATTTTGAATCATTAGTCTTACTAACTTCCTGCACTGTTACATATCTTTTATCAGCATTTTCCACTGTAGATGACTTCTTTGGTCTTATTGTTTTCATCTTCATATTTTAACTGTAGCATACATTTCTGAAGTTATGGAAAAAAGAACCAGGCGATGTCATTGAGTCAACCTTATACATTCCGTCCGAGGAGTCCTCACTATTCTCACCATATTATTTCTCCCGAATTACCAAACTTTCTCTACAGATCATTCGCAATCCAACCTATCCATTTTACCACTGCAGAGATCACATTATCCACTTCATTGCAGCAGCAAGGCAATGACAAGGCAATATTTGCATCCGCTACATACCTCATAAGGTCATCCTCAACAGTGTCTTGTGTGGGTGTAATGGTGATACCAGCGAGTTTCACTGCATCTCTAGACAATATTTAACTTTCACTTCAATTCTCCGGAATCGGATCCATTACATCTACCAAGCACCTAAGCTCCTAGATTCTCATATCCAATGGTTATCTCTAATCTTCCAAGAATAAAGTCCATAGAGTTTAGGTTTTACTGAAGCAAGTAGTTCTGTTTTACTACCACGCAAAATGAACAAGGCTGATTAAGAAAGTACTGCTACTTTGGCATAAGTATCATTGTTGAGATCCATCTCCACTGAACTACAGCCAGGGACCTTGTTTAAGCGTCTTTGTTTTATCATCTCCCTAACCTGCTTAACCATGCCCCATCTCCCATCTGAAGCATACAGGTTTGACACAAGCACGTAGTAAGAAGCTTCATCAGGGTGCAACTCTAACATTCTCTTAATAGCCACTTCCCCTATCGCAAACCTAGAATGAAGCCCACAACCATGGAGAAAAGCTCCAAACACACTAACACTAGGTTCAACAGGCATTCTCTCAATAAAATGAAACGCCTCTTCAAGGTTCCCAGCGCGCGCCAACATATCAACCATACACGCATAGTGCTTCATGGAAGCAACAAAATTCAACTCCCCACACATGAAATTAAACAACCTGGACCCTTCTCCAACCATTCCCGAATGACTGCAAGCCGCTAATATAGTTGTAAACACAGCTTCATTAGGCTCAAGCTCCTCCTTCAACATATCCCTAAACAGCACAAGAGATCCATTTCCATCCCCCTGCATCCCATAGCCACCAATCATTGCGCCCCACGTCACCACATTCTTCTCCCCCATCGAATCAAACACCATCCTCGCCGCCTTCGCATCCCCACATTTTGCGTAGAAATTCAGCAAAGCAGTGCCAACGTAGATGCTGGACAACACCAGGCCATCCTTCAACGACAAGGCGTGGACAGAGCAACCAAGCTGAAGGGCGCCAAGGGAAGCACACGCAGAGAGAACACCCACCACAGTAACTGCATCCGGCGAGAACAACTCCAATCTCATCCTCTTAAAGAGCTCCAGAGCCTCACACTCTTCACCACTCTGCGCACAACCAGAAATAATAGCGTTCCAAGACACAACATCCTTGTCCATTGATTCAAACACGTTCCGGGCATCCAAAACAAGGCCACATTTCGCATACATATCAACAAGAGCATTCTTTACAAGAGGATCCTCCAATCCACACTTAACTCCTAAACAATGAAGTGATTTTCCTATAACAGAACTCCGCAATTGCGCACATGCAGATAACAAACTCGAAATGGTGACAAAATTGGGTAAAAACCCCACCCATTTCTCGTTCTTGAACAACTCTATTGCTAACTGAGGATAACCTCTTTGAGTATATCCTACTATCATAGCCGTCCACGAAATAAGATCCTGATGATGATAGGAAGAAGATATACTTTCATCAAACACAGCACGTGCGTCCCGAACGTTTCCACATTTAACATAAAAATTCAGAAGCGACGTGGTCAAGAAAGAATTAATCCAAATTCCATTTTTGATAACGGAGCCATGAACCCACTTTCCTTGGTGCAGCCAACCCAGGCTGGTGCAGGCGCTGACCACGCTTCCCATGGTAATCTCATTTCCGTGTACGAAGGCTTCTTGCATTCTGTTGAATAAGGTTAAGCCCTCACCAGGGCAGTCGTTTTGCACATACGCCACGATAATTGAGGTCCAGGAAACTACGTCGCGGTCGGATATTTCATCGAATGCCCGTCGAGCTTGAGGGAGTTGGGCGCACTTGGAGTAGGCATCGACTAGAGAGGTGAGGAGGAAGCTGTTGGGAGGGAGGGACTTGGTGATGTGGCAGTGTGTGAGTGTGGCCTGGAAGAGGTCACGTGTTTCGGTGCAAGATTTGAGAACCACGGAGAAGAGGATGTCGTCGTGAGGGATGGGATGGAGGGAGAGACGCATCAGGCGATATACCGAAACGACGCTGGAGTGGTGATAGTTGAGGAAGTAGGTGCGGATCATGACTTTAAAGGAGTAGAAGTCGCGGGAGGGAAGGAGGTCGAAGAGTGCGCGGGCGTGATGGAGGACGCTGAATGAGCCGTAAAGGCTGAGGAGCTTCGTTGAGAGCATGAGCTCGCCGCTGAGGCCGTGGACCACCAAGGAAGCGTGCATCTTCTGAAGCCTTTCCAGGTTTGTGCAGAGGCGGGAGAGGCGGGAGAGGTAGAACGTGGCAGGAAGTGGTGGCGGCGACGGCGGTTGTTGCCGTCCATGGTAGTGATGGTGGTGGTGGAGGGAGATGCATTGAAGACGAAGTTTTGAAGTACCGCGGAGAATTCTTGATATCGGAACCATCTTACTTTACCATGACTAATTGAGACGTGAAATGAACGTTGGAGTCGCACGACGCCGTCTCCTTTGGGCCCAGGTTAGTCCTATTTTCATTTCTGGGCTGTCGGCAACATTAGGCTGCAATACACCTGCAATTACTTATTGCACCTCCACAGTTTTCCACGGTAACTCTCTTTTAAACGAATTATTAAAATATTTGCTCTTTTGGAACATGTTATTCCAAATATAATAAAAATATCAGAACTATACATTTTTAAATAATAAAGACTTTCCGACTACACATTTTAGAAAAAAAAAAACATATTTTAAGATAAGGATTTGCATTTTTTTTCCTTTCCAAATACATAATTTGGAAGTAAATTTTAATTATTTCAAAACACTTCTTTACATATTTATTATG
>Ga0123340_1002739_pt1 | contig 16109 bp, 11 predicted proteins | sample SirMexnodulemix_FD_89961 | JGI IMG/M metagenome (GOLD analysis project Ga0123340, IMG submission 89961) | Root nodule microbial communities of legume samples collected from Mexico - Siratro Mexico nodule mix | ecosystem: Host-associated > Plants > Roots > Nodule | place: Mexico: Nepantla... | reverse complement strand
GATTTTATATCATAATGTGCATTAACGTTCAAATCTGTTCATAATAGAAATTATTCAAATTATTGATGAGTATCCCAGATATAATTTCTCTATGTTATAATAAATTATTTCTGATACAGACTTAATCAAGTTTAATACAGTATGAAAATTAGAGAAGTATTTCCAGTTTGAGCTCCATACATCAGAAAGTCAAGATTGCTCTGTTCAAGCATCCTAATGGCTAGTTTCTAAAAAGCTACATATAGAGGAGCAAGTTCAAGTTGAAGAATATACAAGAAGAAACAAAAAGAGAAATATATCATATAATACATTGAAGAAAATATACTGAGTGTTTATTATCAATCTGCTATAGAGAGCATATAGAGTTTTGGGTTGTTTGAAACCATTGTGTAATTCTTCACTATTGTGAAGTAAACCCTTGTGAGCTTTCATTGTTCTTTCCTTTGAGAGTGTTTCTTTAATTCTTGAGTGGTCTTGATCCTAGAGGGAGATTGGGACTGGTATAACCTGGAGAGGTTTGTGTACTCATGATAACCTGGAGAGGTTTGTGTACTCGTTGTAACCTGGAGAGGTTTGTGTACTCGTTGTAACTATTTTGCTAAATAGTGGAACCTCTTAAACAGTTTGTTTAAGGGAGAACTGGACGTAGCCCAAGAGATTAGGTTGAACCAATATAAAACTGCTTTATATGTGCTTATATATTTGGTTGGTGATTTCTATTTATAGCGAATTGAGTTCAGGCTCCATTCAACCCCCCTTCTGGAGCCAGTTGTTCCTACAAGTAAGAATTATGTCAAATATTGTACTAATCCAACAATATTGTGTAGTAAAAAATCAATATAAGCATGTTCAACCAAACACTATTATGTTGTAATTTAAGTGGTAGTGGAAGATTTCTGATTTTGAAGCTATTGCATTCTAATCACATATGTTTGGGATAGGACACACTATAGGTGATGGGTTCAAAATAGATGATGAAGGAAAAAGAAAAAATACAAAGAAAAAATAAACTAAGATAAAGACTCCCCATGGGCTCAACATCATACACAAAAATTAGTTATAACCATATGTGTTTATTGTGTCTTATAAATAATATTGGGGGCACAAATTTAGCTAATAGAAATGTTAGCTTATTCCATAAAAGACATGTTTCTTACTAATCTCAACCTTGTAATGCAGTTTTCGAATTTTCTATGAGTTACTTTTATATTCCATCTACAAATGTCAATCGAATTTCTATACATAATATGATAAAATAGAAAATATATAGAAAGATAAAGTGATTCACAAACTTTAAATTTCTAGAGAGTAAATATTTTGCAAGACATTGCACTTAGGGATGTGAGCAGTGTGAATTGTACAATGGGACCATAAAGTAGGAAACTTTCAAACATAAGAAATTGAAATGTGGAAGAGTCAAAGGGTCAAAAAAAATTTACTGGCAGCAAACTCAATGAACTGTACTATATATACATTCATCCACAACATCATGAATTTCCATATATCAATAATAGTGAATCATATATGTATTTTTCTTTAATTTTGGTTGAAAAAATGTTGTTTAAAAAATCAATTTTATTACAATTTGAATCTAAAGAACACCCTTTTTCTTTTGTTTGGACATTTATCATATTTTCCAATAATTATATTTACAATGGATAAGACTACCATAAGATAATATCTTAATCTTTATTCCTACATATAAAGGCTTTGAAATGAGGTGTGTGTGTGTGTTACCAAACTTCATTTATGGCTAACTTGCAATAAGGATAATATTAAAGTGGATCATGGATGGTACTTGAAGTTAATTGTCAAGTTTGTTTGACTATAGTTTATAGGGACCAAAAAAGAAGTTACTTTCTTTACTGATGTAAGACAAAACATACTTATTTGATTTTTCTCCAGTCAATGAATCAATACAAGACTCTTACCAACCCTATCTCAATGGTGAAATGTCTAGAGTGCATATAAGAATATGATTTTGTTGCATCTCAATACCCAGACCCACAACTACTGCATAATTGTGTAAGATATTATAACAAATATTGCCTAATGGCTCCAAGGTTTGTACATGATCTTTCTTTCACTTCATTTGTAGCAAAAGAAGAGAGCTTTTGACTAAACAATTAGTAAAAAGATCTGAAAACCTAAATAAATGTAAAGCACTATGTTCAGTTACACTTTATTTATTCTGAGTACAAAATCCTATATTTTTCTAATTGTTATATTTACTTTATCTCGATGATTTGTATTTAACAAAAAAGAAACAAAACATTGTACATAATTCCATTTCAGAAGGGGCAAAATTGAATATAGAACTCATAAAAGTCTAAACAACGCACAAGACAAACATTAAAAGGTGAGTGACATAGTAAAAGGGAAGCTCACAAGCTTACTCGATGACCATCCAAAATTAGTAAAAGAAAATGAAAATGCAACAAGCAGAGTAATATAACTAAGCTATAATTTGAAAAAGGTTAACAACTTAGAATCAAACTTTAATGTAATTCAGAGTAATGAAACGAAGTTATAATTCGAAAATGGTTAACAACTTAGAAGTAGACTTCAACGTGATTATCTGGTACAATAACCCTTTTATTTTCACCTTCTCCTAACAAAATCTCAAAATTGAAGAACAACTAAACCTAGATCCATTATACGCTTAATCACACATAATCACATTTCAAATCTTCAGTGAAAACAAAAAAAAAAATCACTTAATGACAAAAGGATATCATTTCATATAGGATTTCAATGATGGTAAAACTATAATGGACAAAGAAAAACAAAAAATGTTTGAATCATATGAAATAATGTTTAGCTTTCACGATAGAGTTTCAATTACAACTCTGAATGTCTCATTCGCAATCAACATTTTAGTCCTCTTATTCTTCACCTCGCCACTGGTTCAAGGTGCGACAACAAAGCTAGCAAATAACTATTGGCTCACAAACAAGGATGCAAAGTCTTTCTCAACCACTGGTTCACTATTTCATTTAGTGTTAGGGTATGACTTGATTGGGAATTTTGTCACATTTATAAATGAGGCTTGGGTTAAGGATTGAGATTCAGGTGTTATAAAATTTCCCCTTTTATTTTTAAATTAGAAAAAGGATACATTTTTATTATTTTAGATCACACTTTTTTAATGTGGTCTATATTTTGTAAAGGCCACACTAAAAAATTACGGCTTAAATGACCACGACTTGAAAAATGTGTCATATAGTAATTCATAAACCACATTTGTAAAAGTGTGGCACTTTTCACCTTTAGGCCATACTATACTTATTTGGTTGTAGCCAACTTAAGTATTGCCTAAAGTAATAAATATTGTAGTGTATTGATTTTTATATTAGCCACTTTGGGTTAGTCAAAAATTTTGCTAATGCAAAATTGAAGAAACCTTAGCGCCCCGATTGAAATCGCTGCGCAGCGCGCGTGAACGACTAGCCCTGCGAAGCGCCACCCCGTCATTGGCCTCTTGGAAAGGGAAATCTCTTAGCATGATGGAGAGAATGGAGCTTATTAACTCTGTGATTTATGGTTCTTTATCTTACAACTTTCAGGTTTATAAGTGGTCCTCCAACCTTCTTAAGCTTGTTGATAAATGGGTTAGAAACGTTATCTGGACAGGTGATATTAATAAACAGGGCTTTGTGACTGTTAATTGGGGTACAATTTGTAAATCTAAGGGTGGGCTTCAAGTTGTTAATTTTCAACTTAAAAATAAAGCTTATCTTCTAAGGCTTGCTTGGGACTTTGCTTATAATTATCGCCCTTGGACTTCTTTAATGAAGGCTCGATTTCTTAAAAATAAATATCAGAGAGTTGGGTCCTTCTTTTCTTCCTCCATCTGGCCTGGAATTAATGATTGGTATGATGTCATTTTAGAGCACACTTTTTGAATTGTTGGGAGAGGTGATAATATTAATTTCTGGAATGATCTCTGGTGCACTAAGAAATGCATCTCTCTACTTGCAGGTGTTCCTTATGCCGAAAGGATTAATTTGAAAGCTATTGTGGCTCAAGGATGGAAGGAAAGTGGTTCTTAGGACCTCTCTCCTTCTTTTTTAAATATTCAAGCTCTACATAATTTATGTTATATTTCTCTGACCTCTTGGGAAGATACTCCTAATTGGATGCTATAAGATTATGGTTCTCTAACCCAAAAGGCGGTCAAAATTTTTTTTAAGGATTCTAATCTTACTTGTCAATGGGGTAAACTCATTTGGACTAGCTTTATTCCTCCTGCGAAGACTTTAGTGTTTTGGAAAGTTTTACACCAAAGGTTACCTGTAGGCAAAGATATTCAAATTAGAGGTCTTTCTTTGTGTTCTATGTGCTCTTTGTGAAGGAAACAGAAAGAATCTCTTTTTCATCTTTTCTTTGATTGCTCTATAACCTCCCAGATTTGGAATTAGACCAAACAAGTTTTTCCTGAGTTTTCTCCTCTTTCTATTAATGATAGTATTGATTTCTTAATGCTTGTAGGGAGTCCCTTAGTTAATCTTGTTAGGTTGACAACTATTACTTACTATATTTGGATGATATGGAGGATGAGAAACCATGTTGGGTTTCAAGAAAAAATATCTATCTACTTGACTATCGAGACTGTTAAAGGTTTCATTAAAATAACTGGTAATTCTTTTAGGAAACACATGTGCAATGACATTGTTGACTTCTCTTGTTTAATTTTTTTTTATATCACCATGCGTTGTCAGAAAGAGACCTCTCCTATTCAGATTATTTGGGAATTCTCTCATGTCAATTGGGTGAAGGACAACATCGATGGTGTTGCTAGAGGGTGTCCAGGTTTTGCAGCATGTGCAGGCATTTTTCGTAGTAGCAGGGGTGAATGTATAGGTAGTTTCTCCTCTTTCCTTGGGGTACAAAAGTCTTTATATGCCGAGGTTATAGGAGCCATTTTGGTTATTGAGCTTGCTTGGAGAAAAGGCTTCAGACGTATTTGGCTTGAGTGTGACTCTTCCCTACTTTGTCAAGCATTTAGTTAGTTTAATCTCATTCCTTGGTCTTTGAGAGGGAGATGGAGAAAGTGTATAAAGATATGTAAAGAAATTGAATTCAAAGTTTCTAATATCTCCCGTGAGGGAAACCATTATGCTGACAAGTTGGCTTCGCTAGGTCTCGAGAATGAGTTAGATTTTAAACAATATGATGTTTTACCTGCTATTATTAAATTAGACCTTTTTTTCATAATAGATATCAACTCCCTATGTTTTGTTTTGCTTAGCTTGGTTTGAAAGTGTTTGTCATCTTTTATTGCCATGGGTTTGGCCTAGTTGCCCCATGGTTTTGTATCTTTTTTTTCCTATTAATTATATATTTCATGTCATGACATAGGATTATTGATCTTTGAGATGTCAGCCTAGCTGAGATGTCAAAGTTCATAGTGACGTCTACAATGAATTTTATATAGAAAAAGGGTGTTGAAGGAGATAATGAATAAGCATTTTGGATAGTATTTTCAAAAGTTGTTTTACCTTGAGGGTTTATAACTATAAAGGAGGTTCCATTTGTATTAAGTTTATTACATAAAAATTGGCTACACTTAATAAAATGTTGTAAATATTATATGATTGTAACACTCTTAGTAGAAATTTTCAAACTTACTAATTCCAAAAGAGTGAAACATTTATTTTTCTTTAATTTGTTGATATCCTATACATTAATGAAGGAGAAGTTGTTAATCTTGAAATTACATGACCATTTTTGTTGTTAAAAAGTATGCTTAGTTATGTTTCAAGTCCCTCTAAATTTATTTTCAATTGAGTTTTTATTATTTTTTTGTCTATTGAGTATTCAAAAATTTTATATTTTTTTAATGGAGTCTTTAGCATTTAATTTTTTCAATAATTGGGTGATGTGGTTGTTATCTTATCATGTCATCTTGCTTACTAATATTCACTTATTAACAAATGTAGGATTTTATAGTTAATATAAAATGTATTGTAATTAATATAAAACGATAAGTGATTTTTATTGTTTTAATTAAAAACGTGTTGGATAATAAGATTATCATACTTCCAATAACTTCTATGTCATCACTTACATCTATCAAGGAACTGTTGTCATCACCACTATTGATATAGGTGATGACGGTCCCTTGTTATCCAACATGTTTTTAATTAAAATAATAAAATTATTATTTTTTATTTTACAATAATAGCACTATGTTTTCTATTAACCATAAAATCTCATATTTTTGTTTAACACATAGAAACAAGTAATTAAGATGATGTGGTAAGATAATAGTCACGTCATCCTATTAACGAAAAAAATAAACAACATAGACTCAATTGGAAAATATAAAATTTCTAAGCATAGACTAAAAAAAAAACTATGAAAACTTAATTAAAAATATTCAAATTTATAAGAGCCTTAAAACTTAATTAAACCTAAAAAGTAATTGATAAAGTTAATGAAAATATGTAAATTTATTTATATAAAATTTTGTATGATTTAATTAGGGTATATCTATTCATCTAAATTGTAGATATTAAGATTATCACTTTTTTAAAAAACTCAAATTGTATTTATTAAAGTTAGAATAAGTTTATAATTTTATCTTTCACCAAAATAGTGTGTTACTACATAAACTATAACATGTAACATAATTTTAACATTGACAATCAAATGGTAACTATTTTCATGATATGCAATTTGTGTTAGGAGAATGCAATTTTCCGTGATTAAATATTAATTTAATAGGATGAGAATGATTATATGAAGACGGAATGAACTCCTATGTTTTAGCACAAGGCATACGATAATGCCCTAAACAGGATTCTATAAGCTAAGAACAAAGAGTTTGTTTCTCCTTTTTCTCACTATTCTTAGGAGAAACAATTTAGAATTCATTAATTTTGTCCATTTTGGAGGCAACTGTCTGAAACTACGAAACAGTGTAACAAACTTTAGAATATGAATGGTTTCTACACTTCCCTATTAATCTCATATTGCTGCGCTTTAGGTTAGTATATCACCAATAATTGGTGGTACCCAACCCCACCTTCTTTGGCCCACCATGCCATTCATTAATCATACTAATCATATTAAGATAAGAGAACTAGGATTATATATATTTATATATAGTCCCTTGTTACAGTAAAGTCCACAAAGATAATCAAAAGCTACCTTCATGTGACATCACTGTGCTCTCATCTCAGACTCCACATTTCTTCATTCAATGCCAATCAATGTGCCAACGCGTGCAATGAGGCATAGCTATAGGGGTTTAATTTAACTACTCTAAAAGAAAACGTTCCTTTTAATGAAAAATTATAGTTATATTTGATATATCATAAAACTGTTAAATGGGGGTTTATGTGTTTGTCTTAAGGTAGATATTAGCAAAACTTGAATACCAATTATTGTATCTAGACGTCATTAGTTGGATACGATATATGGCTTTTAAAAGAGGTAAAATATTTATTCGACAATTATTAATGTATTTTCTTACTTAAATATGATTTTTATACTTTGAAATATACGCTCTCTTTGTACTGCTTTGCAACAAAGCATGTTGTTCTCACAAAACGTCACCTGTTTGGGGTTTGTGAGGACTGTGGAGAATGCTTCCATTTTCGCTTTTGCGGTTGAGTTTCGTTGTTCAAAAGTCAAACAGTTTTAAGAGCAAGATAAATAAAGGGTCTCTCAAGCCTTCTATTCCAATCCAAACACCCTCTATGTTGTTATTTTATCACATACCAATATAATAATAATTATCAACAAAGCATGCTCGAGCAAAGGAGGGGTCCACACGTTTTCTTTATTTTATAATTTTCCATTTTTTATTTTAACCGAAATAATTCCAAACGCGAATTAGTAATGTAAAATGGAACTCTATATTGAATAAAAAAAGTGCGTTTAGCGGAATTTATTCCGTATCGAGTGGTGGGGTTTGATTATTGTCTCGCGAAATTCGGAGGGCATGTGGCGGAATCAGCCACGGCCAAACATTAGAGGGCGCGTTTACCCATTTTAACTCTAACACCTCACTACCCTTTTAAGATTTGGACAAGCTTAATTAAATAAAAAATTGGATAATAAATTAAGATGAACTATAATCATCCTTTTAGAAAATGATTTTCCAGCTCAACCCCACATTCGTTTCTGATAATGTCAACACGTGTCAAGTGGGTGTAGATTTTAACGAACTTGGATATATAAAAATAATCACAAATAGTTTATGAAAAATGTTTAAAAAATTGTAGCATGTAACGTTATGAATTAATAAATCTTAGAGGTAGTCATTAGTCAGTTAATCTGGTTGGGTTTTGCATAAACAAATTAGCAACACGCATTCATTCAACGAAGAGGAGGTGGTGGTGTTGGATTGGAACAGTGATTCTAACCAAAAAAACAACCTAGTTTTCATATTTTTCAATGTCGGCGCCGGAATGTTTCACTTTTTCACCCTTGGATCTCGTTATTGAGACGCGTTAACCTTAATTTTATTTTTTTCTTTTTTTGCCCCTTTATAATTGATTTACGACGGCAGCAACGGCTCACCAAAGCCAAATTACGAAAGGACTAATCATGTTGACCTTTTCCACGGTTAAAGATGATTTTAATTAGCCTTAATCACCTTCTTAAATTCCTCTAAAAGTGAGGCTTTCAAGAGAGTTAATATCTCTTTATTAACATTAATGGTACATGCTTAGTTTAGAGTAGAGGGTCTACTAAAATGGCTATTTGTCAGCATGCTTTTTGTTCCATGCCCTCCATATATTGACCATTTTATTATTATCTCACAAATTTGGCTTAGAAGTTTCAAGGAAGTTGCAGAGATGGTATCAATATTCAGCCCATTTGTTTAGTGGCTAGTCCATCCTACTCGTGTATACACGACAAGTGGTGAAATTAAATATTTTTTTGATGATAATGACTTATATTCATTGTTTTCATCCAAACCAACAAAATCAGCTATCGGTGCTTAAGATTATTAAAACATGTATTTGATTTTATTTTTAGAGTAAGACAAATTCATTAATTCTTCCCTCGAATTTACATCTTAATTTAAAGCCTAGCTACTTGTGACTTCTGATGTCAAAAGGGCAAATATTTTTATACCTTATTTAAAAAATCAAATTACAAAATATTCCAATATTTACCTTCTTTTGAAACCTGTTCATACTCTAATCTTCCTAATGTTAGAAGCAGTTGTTGATTCTTAATTTTATTTTACTGGTGATAAGATAACAGTTGTAAAGATAGTTTTTTTTTCTAATGAAGAAAAAAAAGTCTCCACCTTATACAAATCAACACAAAATTACTAATAACAAAATCAACACAAAGTTTAGAGGATAGACTATGTACACATTGCCGGGTAAGAATGGAACATGTTAGAAAGCTCTTGGAAAATTCACAATCATTTATTACTGCTTCATTTTTTTGACTTATTGGTGTGAAACTGTGAAAGCCTTTGGATTCTTCCCATCAGGCACTGCTTTCTAAATTCTACTTCAAATGCCTGGGGAATTAATTGTTGCCATCATTCCAATATAATTAAAAATATCTCACACTAATTAGTAATAAATTAAAGCTAGCCAATCATATTAGCATTAGATATGATTTATTTATTGGTATAAATTTCAATGAGGTTAGGAACTGATGCAAATGTGTACAGTAATATTATATGAAGCAGCTGAGCCAAGCTAGCCACCAACTGAAACAACCACTTCCCACCTAAAGCTGCTAGTATTTGTAGACAAAATGGAAATTTAAGTAGCAGTAGCAGAAGTAGCAACATCTGTTTTCAATAGCACACATAGTGGGAAGCAAAAGGGACATGAAGAAGAACATTTTTTTTTTCATTTTTTTTTTCAACTTTCTCCCACAGTTCCACAGATTTGAAGAGAGAGGGGCTAATGGATGATGCAAACAGGTAATGAAAATCTGCAAAAGTTAGGTTGAAGCTAGCGGATAAAGTTGTTTTTATTTCATTATTTTTAATAATATGAAAAAGTGGGGGAGCCTATAGGAACTGGGGCCCACAAGCTTTGAAAGCACCTTTTTTACCATTTCTTTTTCTCACTCACATTCGTTTTCAAAGGGGTAGATATAGCGAAGAAACCACCGGGATAGGACATACGTCATATATATACCAATAAAATACACGTATTTTGAAAACAAGACCATAGGAGAAAAAAAAAAACAAAGAAAAAACAAAACACCAATTGTAGGCTTCCTCGGCAAGTGCCTTGCACACCACGGATCTTCCAGCGTGTGAGGTGTAGCTGTACACGCTCCTCTATTTAAACACACCATCTTCCCTTCGTCATACTTTCTTAATACCTCTCTTCCATTAATTTCTTCTTCTTTGAATTCATTCTTCATTCTCTTTTCTCTCCTTCTCTTCTGATACTCGTATAGCTTTCTTCTTTTGTTTCTTCTTTTGCTAGCTTGAAAGTACAAAAGGGTTTTGTTTTGTGGTATTTATATTCAACATACATATAGTATTTGAGTAGTTCCTACCCATATATTTGATTTTATGGAAGAGCCTATTGTGTTGAACAAAGGTGAGGAGCCTCTAGATTTGCCTCCAGGTTTCAGGTTTCACCCTACAGATGAGGAGATAATCACTCATTATCTCACTGAGAAGGTGAAGGATAGTAGTTTCAGTGCAATTGCTATTGGAGAGGCTGATTTGAATAAGTGCGAACCTTGGGATTTACCCAGTAAGTTAATTGTTTTGTGAGTTTGGCTTCTGTTTTAATTTGGTTGTTGTTTTGAAGTTTGATGAAATTGCTTTGAATGTTTTGCAGAGAAAGCCAAGATAGGGGAGAAAGAGTGGTACTTCTTCTGCCAAAAGGATAGGAAGTATCCAACTGGCATGAGAACCAATAGAGCAACAGAATCTGGGTACTGGAAGGCCACTGGAAAAGATAAGGAGATTTACAAAGGGAAAGGCAACCTTGTTGGGATGAAGAAGACCCTTGTCTTCTATAGAGGGAGAGCTCCAAAGGGTGAGAAGACCAATTGGGTCATGCATGAATTCAGATTGGAGGGCAAATTTGCAAGTTACAATCTTCCCAAGGCAGCAAAGGTATGAAAAGTGAACCTTTTCCTTTTACAAAAGAATGATGATGGTTTAACATTAAGGTGGAAGAGAGAAAAAAAAGTGGATGTCAAAGAATTATTTTTGTTTAGAAAAGTGTCTTTTCTGTGTTAGTTTGGGAGTTTCTTTCATGTATTTCCTTTATTCATATAGCTTTAGTTTTATTAGTTGTCTCAACAAAGCTAACAGTTTTCTGTTTATTTTTTCTTTTTTTCCCTTTGGGTGATGCTATTATTGCAGGACGAATGGGTTGTCTCAAGGGTTTTTCACAAGAACACTGATGTCAAAAAGTCCTCAATTCCTGGCCTTCTGAGGATAAACTCTATTGGGGATGATTTTCTTGACTATTCTTCACTCCCACCTCTCATGGATCCTCCTCACGGCAACACCAACACAACTAACCCACTTTCATCAACAAAATCACAATCAGAGGGTTATTATCTTCCCAGTTTCTCCATCAACAACCACCACCAGCTTCTCATCAAGCCAGAAGACCATCACAGAAGCTACGAGATGCCCACAATCAGTTACACCTCCAACCAAGCCAATCTCAACACCAACGTCAACCCAATTGGAAACAACACACTCTCACAACCCTCAAACATGTTCTCTGATTACTACGTGCACCAAAACAGGATCAGAAGTTCCGTCATGCCAAGTATTGAAGGCTCGGGTTTCGGTAGCAACAACAGCAACATTAGCAACCACGATCAAGCTATCCTTAGAGCATTCGCAGCCAAGAACAACGAGCACTTGGGTGGAATACTGGAGAAACAGTGCAAGATGGAGCAATTCTCCTCTAACCACTCACAAGACACAGGCTTAAGCAACGACAGAAACACCGAAACATCCTCGGTGGTTTCGAAGCAGGACAACATGGGAAGAAACCGGGCATTGTACGAGGATCTTGAAGGTCCTTCTTCAGTTGCACCTCTCTCAGATTTAGAATGCCTGCAGTGGGATGACTACTGAAGAAGATAAGAGAATTACACAAAGCAAGTTTGCAGATCAAAGGGTTTTTCATTTGGGATCATCAGCATCGTGCATAGTAATTAATCATCACATACATTTTCTTCTTTCTTTTTTTATTTTGGTTTTGAAACAGTCCTCTACATACTGATTTCGTCATCATAAACGTGATCATACACACTACTAGACATGATATATAGGAAAGTTCTTGGGTACACATACACTGTATAGATTTATGATATCCAGGCCTTTTCGGTGTTAGTTTTTGTATTCATAGGTTTTATCGAGGGGAAGGACTTGATGAATCGTGTACATCTATATTCTTTTGTTATATTAGTGGCTTTGTTTTTTTCATTCTTTTCTTTCCATTTTTTAGCTTTTTGTCATATATTCCAAGTTCAACTCGTCGCTTCTGTACACAAACAAATCACAATCCTCTTTGTGTTAAATCTGCTTGAAAAATTCTTCCCATTTCTGCTTCTAGATATTTCCAACTCTAGATTATTTAGCACTCCTTATAAATTACCCTTTGATTTCTTCTCCTGCATAATATATTTTTATACGCTGTCGAATATGTATTTGTGAACTGTGACACCCCACCAACAGTGAGGAGCATTAATTCCTAAGAAAATTGTGCATTTTCTTTTCTCTTTTGCCAACCTGTGAATTTAAAGCTTCCATTCTCCTAGCTAGCTAGTGCCTACCTGTAAGATATATACGACTGCTGTTTCCTTTCAAAATTTCATGAACACCGCAAGTTATGGTGCCTTTCATCTCGTCCAAAATTTTAGTCTCGTGACCAAATTATTACTGAATTGAAAATCATAAGTATGAGGCTAGCACAATCTCAACATATATTTAAGATATTTTTTATCATAGTAAGCTTGTGATAAATAAATAAATTGTTTTTGAGGGTATTGATGAAACTTAACTAAATTTGGTTAATAAATGTAAATGGAGTAATGAATATGATATACTGTAATCTGAGTGAGCATCGATTAGTCCAGCATGTGATGTGAATAATTCCACGAAACTGCGCATAAGATGCCTCATGTGGAAGAGCATTTTCAAAATACTGTCATGTGTTGCCCAGACGAAAGAGGAAAATGAAAGGAGAGAAAAAATTTAGAAATTTAAATTGCAGATAGAATATAAAGAAACAAAATACTATTTTGCTTTTTATTTTCTTTAATCTACACGGATAAGCCATTAATAAAGCAAATATATCTTTGTGGTTTACACGTTTTATTAGAATATTTAATTTTTTTAAAAGTATTTATTATTCTTTTTCAAACTCTTTATACCAAATTAACCTTATTAAATTGTTAAAAGAAATTAAATTCAACATGTTAAGATACAGCTGTAAGAAAAATAGAAGCAGACAAACATGTATATTTGGTTAATTAAAAAATTAACTTTTATTCCTTAAATTTCTTACATTTTCAATCAACAAAAAGTCATAGTAAATATAATTTTAAAAATAATTTTAGAAAAAAGTAACACACTCATTATACGGGTCAATTTGTAATTGAATGTGATTGAAGAAACTTCTATATATTTCTTGTAAATAAAAATTTAGGTGAATCGGTTCAACAAATGAAACTAGATTCAGGATTTTTTAAAGCGAAATATCATATTCAAATAAAATGCACACAAAAATATATAATCATAAGAAAAAACTCTTAAAAAAAATACAAACTAATGATTGACTAAAGTTGGTGGACGAGTTACACCTATAATGTTATTTCCCAAAATACTACTTTTTCCTAAAATATATTGCTATTCATATTTTCTCTTTTCTCACTCAAAACAAACCATAAGAAAAACATATCAGCCATGAATTCTCCCCAATGATAATTACATATTAACTGTTCATGTGACCACAATAGCAGGTCCCTATAGGATTTGAATTTCTGCAGCAACACAATGTCAAATGTCAGAATATATTGACCGGAATTAACCAATTATAAGAGCACTCAGATTTTTAATATACTGTTGCAGAGAAAGGACTGTTAATAATAAAGGATCCAAACATTGTTTATCGATGGCCGTCAGAATCTTTTGCTGAAAGAAATTAACCTACACACACCCCTAAACATGTCATAGGTTTAACAGTGTTCCATCTTTCTTTCTAAACCCTCTCTTACATTGTGCAAATTATTATACATGTGTTGCATGCACACATACCTATATAACAGAATCAACTTTATTAAATATAATAATAACAACATCATACTTTATATGTAGGTTAGGTATCATATTTTGGTATGTTATAGAAACTATATAAGTGCAAACGGGATTAGTTTATGGGTTTGGAAAAAAAAAAAGTTATACATGTTATTCTTTTTTTACCTTTTGTGGTTTGTGTGTGGGGGTGTGTGTTAGGCAAATTAATAATTGAGTGTGAAGGGATAAGATGAAAGGAGGGGGGAACATGAAAGGTAGAAACACATGCATGTGTGAATGTGAGAAGATGAGAGGCAAAAAAAGAGGGATGAGTTTGTAAGCAAAGGCTAAAAAGGGGTAAGAGAAAGATTGATGGAAAGATAAATGATGGGGTTCATAGGAAGCACGGTAGAGGTATCGGTTATTGGAAGAGAAGAAAGGTTTTTCCTTATTGATTCATGTGATGTGAGTTTGGAGTTTTTTCTTTTCTTCTTATGTGATCAATGATGGAGATTATATGTTATGTGCATATTCTTTTCCATTCAAAGCAAAGCGTTCATTGAGGTTTTATGCTTGCGGGGAAGTTAACTGCACTTTTATGGTTGTGGCTTTTGGCTTCTTCCATCTCACAATAATAATAATAATACACTGCTACTTGTTACTTCATCCATCTTCGTGCTTTGTTTCTTCTTTCATGGATTGAAAAGTAAAGCAAAAACGAAAAGGTATAACATATGTGGGAAGCAAAGTGAAAAGGTCGCCAATATTCGTTAATCATAAGGATAAAGAGTAACTTTCTAGCCTTCTTTTTCTAAAAGATGTCCAAATTGCTATCATCCTTAAACATGGAAAAAGAGAAACGACTCATTATGTATATGTGAACAAAAATCTTATTTTCTTTTCATTCTAATTTTAACAGTAAAATCTGGATTTTATCAAGTTTAAGGTTGGAGTTTCCATTATGCACATAGGTTAAGGGTTGGGTTTGTGGATATGGAGACTTTTCCCATAATCAAACTCAATTTCTGTAGTTAAATTTTAAAATTAAACTCAAGTGTTCATACATTACAATGATTGGTTTGACTTTTTAAATAATTACTATATAAATTAATAAACTTCCTATATCTGTGATAGAAAGATAATTTTACATTTTCAATGCATAATATATATTTTTCTCCATTAATGCTATGATTTGATTATTATATTTCTCCCATTTTATGGGTTTTAATGTTTATTTTATTACCAACTAGTTAATATAGAAAGATGCCATATATAAATAAAAGCATGAGTTTTATATATAAAAAAATGGGAGTAAGTGGGATAAAAACAATTCAAGTCAAACCAAAACTTAGTATTTGATATGTTTTATAATTCCTTAGTCCAAATCTAACATCTTGCTTCTCTCATGCCTAACCTTTTATAGAATTTAACTAACCTTTGTATAGGTCTAGTAGTCTTTCTAATTATCTTCTCTGTGAACAACGAAACGAATAAAAAAATTATTACCTTAAAAATAAGCTAGGGCGTGGGCCTATTCTTAAACAAGTCAATAGAGGCCTACAAGCTAACATGTCTATAACAAAAAAAAAATAGTCTTATATATGGGCCAACTGATTTATCATTAAACAAATAAATAGACTTACGAAACAGTTAGAATTACAAAAGCATAATTCATTTTTTTAGTCACTACAACTAGCTCAAATTATAAACACAATATTTTAATTAGCTATTAAAATAAATGCATGATATTATATGTTTAATATTAATATTTTATTGAAAACAATATTACAAATTTAACATCCAAAAACAGTATTTCCAAGTTTAATAAAGCATACTAAACTACATCTTATAGCATATTCCGTATATGAATTTATTACAATACTAAATATATACG
>Ga0123340_1002738_pt1 | contig 16112 bp, 13 predicted proteins | sample SirMexnodulemix_FD_89961 | JGI IMG/M metagenome (GOLD analysis project Ga0123340, IMG submission 89961) | Root nodule microbial communities of legume samples collected from Mexico - Siratro Mexico nodule mix | ecosystem: Host-associated > Plants > Roots > Nodule | place: Mexico: Nepantla... | reverse complement strand
ATGTACGCTCCTTCACATGGTAGCTTGTCCAGCGTGGTTTTTGGCATTACATTCAGGGATGAACCATTATCAATGAGTACCTATGCTATGACATGCATGAATTATGTCATAGCATAGGTACTCATTGATAATGGTTCATCCCTGAATGTAATGCCAAAAACCACGCTGGACAAGCTACCATGTGAAGGAGCGTACATGCGCCCAAGTGCCATAGTTGTAAGTGCTCGATGGGAGAAGAATGGAAGTAGTGGGAGAGATTGAGTTGCCGGTACAGATCGGACCTTGCACTTTTCAAGTGGTGTTCCAAGTTATGGATATACTCCCGGCATATAGCTGCCTATTAGGGTGACCCTAGATTCATACCGCTGGTGTGGTACCTTCTACTTTGCACCAAAAGCTAAAATTTGTGGTAGATGACAAGCTGGTAAAAGTTTTCGGATAAGAAGATCTATTGGTGAGTGGACCGCTATCTACTCGACACATTGAGGCTGCTGAGGAAGCCTTGGAGACTTCTTTCCAAGCCCTGGAAATCGTAGGCACCGCCTATGTCGAGCCTTTTAAATTAACTCCGTACTTGTCAAATACATCCTTGATGATAGCGAAGACTATGTTGAAAGAGGGATATGACTATGGAATGGGACTTATACTCCCATTGGACCTTGTCGTGACCACGTCGACAACGACTGACGGCGATCCAAAATTATATAAGAAATATAGTGTAAAAGAAGAAATAGAGTCGCCACCATACTTTTTATGGAAAACTATGGAAAACCTAAGAAAAGAATAAGGAAAGGTCTACAAACTAAAGATGAGCTCGAGAGTCGGTTACTCGTGGAAAAGTTATTAACACCCTACTGTGCCTATCCTAATACAGTACCTTTAATCAAATGAGCAAAATCAAATGTGGTTTATTAAATATTTATTTTTCCCTAAAAGTAAAATACAAATAAGAATAAAATAATAATTTTTAAATTAAAGGACCCGACAAGGATTGACCTTGCTCCTACGTATCAACAACCGTAATAGGTGAAGAATTAGGGAATGCGTAGTTCTAATCTATGTGATTGGGTAATTTTGAAATTGATTTGATGAGTTTTTTAATATTTTCTATTTTTTAAGAACGAGGGGTATTTTGGTCATTTTCTAATCTTAGTGAGAAATGAGAAGAGAGGGATAATCGAAAGGAGGACAACGAACGTGTCAATGCTCCACGCATAGTGCTAGCGAACGTGGCTTGCATGGGGTTAAGGCTCTGGTAATGTTACTCTGACTCGCTAAAGTTCTCAGTGTCTGAAGAGGTAGCAGCATACGTGCTTTCCCTACACTGAGAGCTTAAACACGCCAAAGCTTTATGAGAGAGAGAGGTTTAGTCTTAACCACTGCAGATGAACCCTAAAGAGGCAGTGTGCGTGCCAAGGATTATCACTTTAGTGGATTAACTATATCTAGCTCAGGCAAAGTGGGTCTGCAGATGTTGGTTTACTCTAAATGCAAGCTCTGAGCAAGATTAAACGCATCCTTTGGGCAGCGTTCGTGCCACTAGGAGGTTCATCTGACTCAAAATAGCATCAAGAAGCAAAACCAAGGATTTTGGGGACTTAGAATTTTCATGGTTGGGCTGTAAAAAATGGTGAACAAGCAACTTTGGATCAATTTTTGAGTGGTTAAATGGCTATGTGAATGAGCAAGCTGTATATGTATTTGAAGAACATAATGAGATCTTTCTAATGGTTACTTACACAACCCCTATAAGTTAAAGGATTAGGAGAACGAACCCCATGAAGTTGGTCCTGTGACCAACTTTCGCATCCAATAGTCTCCAGAATTTAGTGTTGTGACCCCTCATTTTCGGGCTCAATTTTCAAGGTGTTAATGGCTTCATCAATGACCTTTCCATATACTGTTGTAAAGAGCTTGAATAGATCCTTCCAACACATACCTATATAGCTCATGAAAGAACAAGCCCTCGAAAGTTGGTCCAGTGACCAACTTTGAACCCAACCAACACTTGAAAGTTCATATGTTGAGACCCCATTTTCGGGGTCAAATTTGAAAGTTCATATGTTTTCATAAATGCACTTGTGATATACCATTGGAAAGAGCTCCAGAAAATCTTTCTAACGCCTACTCGCAAACCTCATGAAGGTTCAAGGATTGAGAGAACAAGCCCTTGAAAGTTGGTCCAGTGACCAACTTTGAACCCAGCCAACACTTAGTTTATGGAATTTCCAGAAACCAGTTTTGAGACCCGATTTTCGGGGTCGATTTTGAAGGTGCACCTAGGTTTATCATAAACGAACATGTAATATATTGTTGAAAAGAGATCTGAGAGCTCTTTCTAAAACACTCCTCAACCACGCTCACAGGTTCACCGATTATGCGAAAAACTGCTTTAAAGTGAGGCCATAGGACAAAGTTGAGCAGACCAGGTGCTCGACAAAATGCCTCAAACAATTTCTGAGTTTTCACAATTGAAATCATACGTTTTAGCTTACTGCATTCATTTATTATGCTTCAAAACCAGGTCTACAAGTCCTACTCTACCTTTAAAAAAACTCATGCAAACACAGTACCGCAATTCAACCTCTCTATCTCACGTATCATGTTCAAAGTTCCATGCACACCACGGTTTTATTTATTTTGCATATCAAAGCTCAATATAATGAGTTAATTAAGCTCTTACAAGGTGCAGCAAGCGAATCCAAGCATTATACACGTAAAAATGAAGCTAAAACATGCAACTAAGATCTCGCCGGAGCAATTTTCTGGCGAGCTTGAACCGCCGGTCTAGAGGTCGGAAAAGGTTCCTTAGGTTGTTCTCATCATCATGCAAGTGAACACAAGCAAAGATATGTAGTGAAACGGTGTAAAACAGGAAAATAAAGTCGTCGGTGCAACTTCATGGAAGAAGATGACCAGTGAGAACAGTGAACACGATTTGCAGTGTGCACAGGCAGAGAAAGCTTGTAAAACATGCGGCAATGAGATGAGGAAGAAGAGACCTAGCTCTTGACGCACAGAGGAAGTCGAATGGTGGTGGTCCGAGACAACTCCAGTGAGGCACTTGAGTTTTCCGGCGACCTTCGAAGCTTGAAGTTTGCTTCTCTTCCACCGTTTCCAATCCCCTCTTCATCTCTCCCTCCCAGATTCTCTCCACTTTCAATTTTTTTTATTCCCTCTCTCCTCTAACCAATTTTTTCTTCACTTTCCTCTCACCATGTAGCCACTAATTTTAAGAAAAACTCTCCACTCCTAGCTTGCCATGTGACCACTAATTTTAAGAAAAACTCTCCACTCCTAGCTTGCCACGTGGCAAGCAATTTTGATTTTTTCACTTTTTTGAATTTTTGAATTTCAAACTTATTTGAATTTTATTTTAACCACTCACTTTTTTCAACTTTAATTAATTCTAATTAGTCATTCATTTTTTTCTTCTTTTATTAAATTTAAAAAAAACATTTTTTTAACAAGAATTTTTAATCAATTTGATTTAATTAATTTAATTTTTTTATTAAAGCATCTACAAAATTATGAATAAATCATTTATTAATAAAAATTTTATCGATATATTTTTATCCGGATAAAATCGAGTATTGACAGAGCTGGTCGAAAACAAGGGGAGATATGGCTTGGGGTACAAGCCCACCAAGGCATATAAGAGGAGGATAGTTGAGGAAAGGAAAGAAAGAAGCCTAGCCAGGCTAGAGGGTCGCAAGCCAAAAGCGAAAGGAATTATTTTATGTGGCATCCAGCAGAGTTTCCAAAGCGTAAGATGGATAAATGCTGATCAAGTTGCTGCAATCGAGAAGGAGCTTAAAGATGAAGATTCAAATTTTGTGCGCCCTTGTCCACCAGACGTGCAACTTGACAATTGGGAATCTGTAAACTTATCCATGGTGTTTACGTGTGATGAAATGTAATTTTCTTTTTTTAAAAAAAGGGGCACACTCTACTTTGGATTTTGCCCATTTGTGTTTTTATTTGTTTAAAAGACTCAGTGTTGACTTGAATGTGTATTTTCTGTTATAAATTTGTGTTTTCGTGCTATGCTTGTTCTTCTTGCCTATTTATTTTCGTAAACTTGAATAATGCAGATTTGTTAATAAAAATTTTGAAAATAACAATGCAAATATTTCGTGCCCTAATTTTATGCACCCCGTCGATAAAACGAAAAATGATTACGAAAAAGACTATGATCCCTCTCCAGAGCTGAAGAGATTAGTAGAACAAGAGTAGAAAGAAATAAAACTGCATCAAGAAGATGTCGAAACAATCAATCTGGGGGAAGAAGGTGAAGAGAAGGAAGTCAAAATAGGCACCAATATGACAGAAGAAACACACAGAATATTACGTACTTTATTGAAGGAGTTTAAAGACATTTTTTGCTTGGTCATACCAGGATATGCCGGGATTAGATTCCGACATAGTGCAACATAGATTGCCTCTCAAACCAGAATGTCCTCCGATCAAACAAAAGTTGAGAAGAATGAAACTGAAAGTGTCTGTGAAAATAAAAGAAGAAGTGGAAAAACAGTTCAATGCAAGATTCTTGACCGTAACCAATACCCCCAATGGGTGGCAAATGTGGTTCTAGTGCCAAAAAAGGACGGAAAAGTTCGAATGTGTGTACACTATCGAGATATGAATCGGGCCAGCCCCAAGGACGATTTTCCGCTACCTCACATTGACACTCTAGTAGACAATACAACCACTTCCTCTCATTCATAGACAGATTTTCGAGATACAATCAAATTAAGATGACACCTGAAGATATAGAAAAAACTACCATCATCACATTATGGGAACCTTTTGTTATAAGGTGATGTCATTCGGGCTTAAAAACGCTGGGGCAACGTATTAACGGGCAATGATTGCTCTTTTCCATGACATGATGCACCAAGAGATCGAAGTTTATGTCGATGATATGATCGCTAAATCTGGATCTGAGGAGGAACACCTTATCAATTTGAGGAAACTATTGGGGAGGTTGAGGAAATTCGAACTCAAACTAAACCCAGCTAAATGCACCTTTGGCGTGAAATCTGGAAAATTACTGGCCTTCATTGTCAACCAAAAAGGGATAGAAGTAGATCCAGACAAGGTGCATGCAATACTAAAAATGCCACATCCGTGCACGGAAAAATAAGTTTGGGGCTTTTTGGGGCGGTTAAACTACATCGCTAGATTTATCTCCCAATTAACTGCCACTTGTGAGCCAATATTCAAATTGTTGCGTAAAAACCAAGTCATGGAGTAGAACAAAAACTGTCAGGTAGCTTTTGATAAGATGAAGCTATATTTACAGGAGCCTCCAGTATTGTGTCCACCAGTTCCTGGAAGACCTCTTATTTTATACTTGACAGTATTAGACGAATTGATGGGTCGTGTTCTGGGTCAACAAGATGAAATTGGCAGAAAAGAGCACGTCATTTATTATATAAGCAAGAAGTTTACCGACTGCGAGCAACGGTATTCCTCTCTAGAGCGGACTTGTTGTGTTTTGGCTTGGGCAACTCGTCAGTTAAGACAGTACATGTTGAGCCATACAACTTGTTTGATATCCAAAATGGATCCAATCAAGTACGTCTTCGAAAAGCCTGTTCTCACAGGAAGAATAGCCCGATGACAAATGTTGTTATCCAAATATAAGATATTGTATGTCACTCAAAAAGCCATTAAGAGTAGTGCTCTGGCGAATTACCTAGCTCATCAACCCATCGAAGATTACCAACCAATGCAACCCGAGTTTCTGGATGAGGATATTTTTCTTTGTTCGCTACAGTCAGGGATAACAGTGATGAAAATAGTTGGACCTTATTCTTTGATGGAATGTCTAATGCACTAGGTCATGGTATAGGAGCAGTGATTATTTCTCCTGAAAAAGAGCATATACCAATGACGGCGAGATTGTGCTTTGATTGCACCAATAACATGACAGAATATGAGGCTTGTGCTATGGGAATTCCGGCAGCCATAGAATTTAAGGCAAAATCCTTAAGTGTATATGATGATTCGGCACTGGTAATACACCAGATAAAGGGAGAGTGGGAGAGTGAGAGACTAGGGACAAAAAATGATTCCTTATCAAGCATATATTAAGGGATTGGTGGAGTATTTCGACACCATAACATTCCACCACATTCTGCGAGAGGATAACCAGCTGGCTGATGCTCTCGCCACCCTATCTTCCATGTTTGAGTTAAACCAAGAGGGAGAGTTGCCAATGATCAAAATGAAGAGTCACGAACATCCGACTTATTGTCATTTCATTGAAGAAGAGTCAGACGAAAAACCGTGGTATTTTGATATCAAGCAGTACCTCAAAAGTTGGGAATATCCTGAAACTGCATCCGAAAATGATAAACGAATGGTGAGAAGGTTGGCCTCAAGCTTCATGTTAAATGGAGATGTCCTGTACAAAAGAGATCATGACATGGTGCTTCTTAGATGTGTCGACGCGAAAGAAGCAAAGTTAATCTTAAAAGAGATTCACGAGGGAGCTTTCGAAACCCACATAAATGGTCATTCCATGGCTAGAAAAATCCTGAGAGTCAATTACTTCTGGTTAACCATGGAGAATGATTGTTGCGTGCATGTTAGGAAGTGCCACAAATGCCAACTGTATGCATACAATGTTAATGTCTCGCCAACAACGTTGAATGTTTTGACTGCACCATGGCCTTTCTCTATGTGGGGTATAGACATCATTGGGGCAATAGAGCTGAAAGCATCAAATGGACATCATTTCATCCTGATAGCGATTGATTATTTTACCAAGTGGGTGGAAGTTGCTTCTTATGCCAATTTTACAAGTAGTAATAACGAAATTCATAAGAAGAGAATTGATATGCAGATACGAATTGCCTAGCGGAATCGTTACTGACAATGGCACAAATTTGAACAACAAAGTGATGATAGAGTTGTGTGAGAAATTCAAGATTCACCATCATAATTCTTCTCCTTATTGCCCGAAAATGAATAGGGCAGTCGAGGCAGCGAACAAAAATATAAAGAAGATAATCCATAAGATGGTGGTGATATGAAGATTGGCATGAGATGCTCCCGTTTGCTTTGCATGGATATCATACTTCATTGCGAACATCTACGGGGGCAACACCTTTCTCATTGGTATACGGAGTGGAGGCAGTATTACCATTTGAGGTTGAAATCCCTTCTCTTAAGGTGTTGATGGAAACCGAATTAAAAGAGGCCAAGTGGGTTCAAGGCGGATATGATCAACTTAACCTTATTAAGGAAAAAAGGTTAGCGGCAGTGTGTCATGGGCAATTATAACAAAGAAGGATGAAGAAAGCATTTGACAAAAAAGTCTGTTCTCGAGAATTCAGCCAGGGTGATTTAGTAGTGAAAAAGATCATGCCTAGTCAAAAGGATCATAGAGGGAAGTGGACCCCGAACTATGAAGGCCCTTATGTGGTGAAAAATGGCATTTTCAGGAGGAGCACTGATCTTAACATGGATGGACGGGGAGGAGTTATCTCTATCGGTTAACTCCGACACGATCAAGAAATTTTACGCCTGATATGATTATATAATAAAGGAGAGTTTGTGCATAAATATTGCTTTTGTTTATGATTTGTATTGACACATTTTTGTACCTTTGCATTGTTCTTTTATAAATTTCACTTTTTATTATTTCGTTAGTCCATTTCACGCATTTCTGTTACACTGAGTAAATAAAAGAAGAAAAAGTAAACACCATGGAAAGTTTCACGGATCCTCATGTGTCATCACCAAAGTAAGTCTTCGAAGGGTGTCATGGAATCAATAAAAATGAAAGAAAAACAAATTAGCCAAGCGTTGCATGATGAATCATTTGTTCACGAATCGTTGAATTCACGAGATTGAAATAAAATAGGGATACAAAAATCTTTCAATGTTCTAATAAAAGGAAAAAGCTGATAATTTCCAATGAAGCATTTACATGCATGTTGCTTGAAATCCTTTAGTCTTCCTTCGTCATCGAAATGAAAGGATGCGCCTCAACAATTGTCATCGAAATATCATACCGGGGCAGAATCGTCAGATTTCCATCAGTTGGCCAAATGGTTAATCTCCAATCTTCAAGAGCAATCAACTAATGAAAGTCCGCTAGATTGAAAACCCACAAGGGCAGTCTAGGCAAAAGAAAGGACAATAAGAAAATGAAAAATGAAAACATGACATGTGTTGGGAGGCATTGAATATTGTTTCAGGGTTAACCTTTTTGAAAATAAAGCAATAGTGATTTGAAATAATATGTGGCCATGTTTCTTTATCCAAAAAATAGTTTCAAATCCTTTGTACCCTTCTTGACCCAACAAAATATATATAGTTCTTCTCAAAATTACCCAAGCAAGGATCATCACTAAGATAAAACTCAAGTCAAGGTGCACATCAAAAGCTCGTAAAAATAAATGAAAAATTTCTCAAAGGGTGATGTGAATTCACAATAAGAAATATTATCCCAAAGTGATGAAAAACAAAAAATGATGAAAAGAATGAAATGTTATAGAAGAAAACCCTGACTGTTTTTCACCACACTTGGCTGATGATCCTTATGTCAAAATTTAAAAAACCATAAAGAGTTTTGATCCTTCATATCCTTTTCTTGACAACCTTTCACCCATGGCCGCGTTACAAGCCTAATAAAGCACACATTGATCAATAAATGATTGCTCTGATTTTCAAAAGTTTAACCTTGCAACAAGAGGACATGACTAACAACTCGGCCAAAAAAAAAAAACGAAAAAAAAACAACACAAAGAAAAGAAAAAAGAGAAAAAATGTTTGAAATGCTTCTGGTCTATTATCAACCAACAAGTCAACCACATGCAAGCCAACTGGGAAACCCTACATTGGGGCAATCCATTCCACCATTCAAATATGCAATCCATTTTTCACCTAACCTCATCCCAGCACACCAAAATTGGGGCAGTCCTGTGTCGTATGTATACCTTGCATAGAATTTTCCCTTTTATAGGGGGACATCTGAATGATAACATATCTGAAGCTGCGCAATCTCAGTTTCCCTTTGAACCCCATCAATTTTCTATCTCACATATTCCATCTACCCATGGATTCTAGCGCATACATTAAAATGTTTTAAAAAGAAAAGTCAATAATGGCCCTAATTTTAACATTAACTTTGGGATTTTGACGTCAAATGAATTCAGCGATGTCCAAGAAAACGATTGATTTTAAATGTCAACAAAAAAAAACAACAACAGCAAATGAAGATTGAGTCTCATGCATCTGTCCATGTATTCTCATCCAAAAGTCAAGAATCAAGTTTTCATACATGCATTCTCGGTCAAAAGTTGAAAAATGAGATAAAAGTAGATTCTCATACACTCTCATTCATTACAAGAATAGTAAAATGAGAACTATGCATTCATTCATACACTCATCCATTGACAAGAACAAACCATCAGACATTTGTTCCTGCACTTTCATTTAGCAAGAATCAAAAGAATTCAACTTCATGCATGTAATCATGCATTCATATGTTGTTCGTGATCCTCTCGACAAAGTCAAGATCTCAATTTTTCAACAATATACAACCCTCTCGGCTTTGCTAAGGTCTTCACGAAGATTCACACTTGTAGAAGTGTTCTTCTAGATTTTGACGATCACATGTTGTTCGTCTGTGTGTAATGGTATGTGATCCACTCGATGTTATCAAGGTCACAACCTTATAATGACATGAGACCCTCTCGATATCAACAAGATCTCAACCTTTTAGAAGAAATGGTATGACCATCTTGGCTCATTCCAAGGTCTCAATCGCAACTTCTCAACTTTTGATAGTTCGTAACCCTCTCGGCCCAGTCCAAGGTTTCGACCTCAACTTTTCTCAACGTGTAGTGTGTGACCCTCTCCGCGTGACCAAGGTCTCAACCTCAACATCTCGAAACGTGAGGATACGGCATGATCGGGGTTTTGTTCTCACCTCAACTTTACTCAACATGTGATGGTCCGCGACCCTCTCTGCTCGGTCTAAGGTCGCGACCTCACTCCCCTTTCCACTTTTTCAAATGGTGGCCTCTCTTTTGGAGAGTAATCCAATTACTTAATTTCTATTAATTTCTCAAAAAAATAATTCTTTTTAATTTAAATATTAAATTTTGTTTGATTTCTTATTTTTCGTTTTTTTAGTAAAACATAAAAAAAATGTGGTTTAAATTTTTACCTCTTTCTCATTTTAGGAAAAAAATAAAAATAATTAAATACAAAAATATATTTACCATTTTTTATGATTATCTTTATCTTTTATTAAGTTTTTATTTTCTTTGTCAAAAATAAAAAAAATATATTTATTTTATTTTACAAAAAAATATAATACATAATAATAAAAAATAGCAAAAAAACAAAAAAATTTTAAAAAGAGCAACTTGCCCCTTTCCCTTTTGTTTCAAGAAACAGTAAAAAATCCTCTCGTACGAGAGGCACCATCATGACCACCAGACCACTAGTCACCACTCCAATCCCCCTACTCCCTCTACGCTTCAGGCCCTGCGCTGCTTTTGCCTGTGCTCCTATTCTTAGCACCAGCATACCTTATTCTAACAAAACCGCCCCTAAATACTTCCTCCTACAACTACCTTTACCTAATTCTAACCAAAACCTGCTTTGCCCTGCAAATACATGACCAAGTCAACACTCCAACCCCTAGAATGAACACAGAACATTTTAGGGTTCTTCTTTTTCAGGATGGATCCCCATAATTAGGACATTCTTTCACTCCGGCTCGAGATTAAAAACAAATGACATTGAAACGCAAGTGGCCCCTAATCTTGAGTTCTCATACAATAAACTCACTTCTCAAATTCACAATACTCGCACTCTCACAAGTAAGGAAAAAAAGAAACCTTGACGGAGGATTGGATCGAGAAAGAGTAGCAGGAGAAATGAAGAACACAAGGTTTGTTATTTCCTCACTCTATTTTGGTTTTACTGTTCCATTCTCAAAGTGAATCTTACACATACATATCTTGCATTCAATGTAATATACCCTGCACCATGCATCCACCAAGTAAAACAACAAATACAGTGGCTAACGAAAACGATAGAAATAGTGTTTAAAACTAAAAAAAGGATTATGAAGCTTCCACATCTCAACCAAAACAACATCGCCACACCAAGCCAAAAGAAATCACCATCCAACCGCGGCCTCTCCTTCACCTTCGAGCGTCACCCATCGTCTCTATAAACCTCTGATGAGCCACCACCACTTCAAACCCTAGCCCCATCGATTCATCCAATACCTTAGCCATGAGCCACCAAGCCACTGTAAATGGGTAGGAGTAATGTCAAATCATTGCCAACAAGCCACGTTGTTGCCGACAACACCTCATTCTTACCCTTTCTCCATCCTAAGCTGCGTCGCCATCTTCCTCCTCACCACATATCTGGTTCATGGCGCCTCTTATTTCTCCTCCCAAACCTGAGATTTTCCCTTGCTTCTTGCTATCGCTGCATCATCTCCATGAACTGCTGCATCATCTCCATGAACCGCTGCTAATTATGTGCCCCTTTGCCATAAAAAAACGTCGGCCCCCTCTTTTCTCTCAAGCTTTAACCCTAAACTAATTTTAGGGTATGTTAATTTCCAGAGCAATGAAAGTGATGCAAGAGGATTGGGCTTACGCCCATTGTGTTCTAGTGGCACCATTTAGAATAGCAAAAGGGAGAAAGGTGCTGACGTGATAATGTGATAATGGGCTTTAGCCCGAAGTCAAATTCGGATTGTGACAAAGGAAAAGGGGCTGACGTGAATTTGTTTAGGTTTAATGTTGTTTTATTTTTTTCCCTCTTAATAAATAATAAAATAATTTTTTTTTTCTCTTCCTTTGACCTAAGTAAAGGTGAAGTTAGGTTTGAATATGAAGTTGGAAGAATGAAAGATTGAAAGGTTTTGGGGCTCGACTCAATTGTTTTGATCCAAATAAAATATTAAAGATGTGGGTGTTAAGGTGTGAGATTTAAAAACATGAAGAGAGGGCAGCGTGAATAAAAGGGTTTGACAGTAGTTGAGATCGAGAGTGGATGAGAGGGTGCCATGCGTGGCATATGTTGCATTTTTTTTTTAACCTTTTTTTGTCTTTTAGTGTCTTTATTTTTATTCCTTTTCTTTTTTTTTCATAAGAATAAAGATTTTTTTTATTCAATTAAATTGTTCTCTTTAAAAAAATGTTTCTAAAAAAATCTAAAAAAATATTATGTAATCATATAATAAAAAATTAAAGTTTTTAAAATAAAAAAATATAAAATATTTTAAAAAGTATATTCAAAATATATTTAATTCCTTTCTTTGTATCTTTTTTAAAATAAAATTTGATTAAATATCCAAATAATCGAACGTTATGCGGAATTTAATTTGAAAAACTTTCGTTATTTTGTTTGGATAATCAAAAGACCGTATGCGTCAAGAGATATCTAACACGAAATTTCCTCTTCAAAATTTACTAGAATATAAAAATATCAAATTTTCACAAAATTAAAAGATATACAAAATTAAAAAATATACAAAATTAAAAAAATTAAAAAATATCAACGTCTCAAACAATTTTCAACAAAGAACTACGTAATCCTGATTTTCCATTCTTAATGGAAATGCATAGGAGCAAGTTCAAACTCTTGTCGGGCCCCAAAAATTAAAAGAAAAATATTTTTTTTGTTTGTATTTGCAATTTTGTCATTTTTATGGGAGAAATAAATATTTTCAAAACCACACTTATTTTACTTATTTAATTAAAGATTCCGTTCATGTGGGGGTGCTAATGTAAAATAAGTTTTGGCCAAGTTCAAGAGAGGGGTGAATTGAACACCTTTAAATATTTTCGTAAATGTATTTTTCAAGATGATATAAAATGCAATCAACAAAGGTTCAAAACTAATTCCAGAAAAATAGCAATCACACAGAATCAATAAACTGAAGACAAATTTTAATTCTGGAAAACCAGTAGACTGTTAAGCAAGTTCCTGAAAAATAGTGTACAGTAAAACCAATTGTTTAAAGATTAATTCAAGAAATTAAAGAATTCGATCAACTCCAAGTTAGCAATGAATTATTGATTCAAGAACCTATTATTAAACAGAACAGACTTTGTTTAATATCAGAAAACTATTTTTAACCACTAATTGTGGAAAGTCAACTTTTCTGGAAAAACATATTGATGAACAGAAAACCCAGTGAATTAGAAAACTGTTTGTTTCATAAAAGAATCGAATAAATTGTTTATAGATGTGCTTTATGATTTAAGAGATACTCAAATATTAATCAGAACCAATCAATTAAACCAATTAATGAGTTTTTATCAGATTCTGAAAAATCAAGAAGATTAACAAAAACTGTAAAGAGTTGAGCAAGAAATAGCAACAACACACAGATTTATCCTGGTTCACCCTTCCTCAAGGGCTATATCCAGTCCCTTACTCCACAATAAGGATTTCCACTATAAAAGATCAAACCAGATCAGTTTACAGCAATTCAGTTACTTGCAACCCGTAAGAATACACTGCTCCCCGCAGTAAACCCTTTGTTGAAACCTACAACAGAACCTGGAAGAACTATACAGACTCCACTGTATATTCCAGAATATCCCTTACTGATCCCCTTAGCAAGTTACAACCTGTACAAAACCCATTGTACAAACATAATTACCACACCAGGTAACTCACACCAGAATAAAATCCAGTACAATGAAAGAATTATCACAAACTCAGCAAAACAAGCACTTCTATACAACAGATTACAAAAGTAATGAAGAAATGGTATAGAAGGCTTAGTCTGATGATCAGATCAGTGATGTAACAGTCGCAGTCAATTCAAAGCTCTAGTAGTATTAAAAAAACAATACTTGATGAAAGAGTTTGAATGATCTTGATCACTAGACAAAAAGGTGTTTTTCACTCTTTGAAAACTCACAGTTCCTGCTCCAAAAATATTTAGAATGTTTTCGTATCTGTTTTAAAAACGTGCCAAATATTTATAAACAACTGTCTTAAAATTCAATCAATTGTTTTGTTAAACAGTCAATTGTTTTTCTCGAGTTAGTTAAAATAGTTATTCAAAACTCAAGTTCTGATTTTAATGATTTCTCAAATCCTTTGTTAAATCAGAAAACACTTATGGGGCTTATCCTTGACTAAGATTGCATGCATCACTGATTTGAACTCAAACTTGACACACAACACACAATCCTAAGTTCTAGACCGAGCTCCTCCAATCTTCAAGCAAACTCCATGCAGTTCACATATGATCACAAGGTCTTGAACTTCATCACATGGTTGGCTTCATCAAATCTTCATAGCAACTCACTGGTGTTAACAATCTCTACCAATTTGATGAAGACAAACAATGGTGTGTTGAGTTGAAATACATGCTTGTTCTTTTGTAAAACAATTTACTGACTTTCATGAAGCTCCTCCATAATTTGATATATTGTTAGTCATATTTCACAAAATATAGTGAAGTAAACAGTAACCCAAAGGATAACAAAGTTCATTGATAATAAGCACGAGTACATATGATAACCATCTCATTAATTAGTACAAATCATGCACCAAATTGATTAAACATAACAAACTAAAATTTGGACTTTGGCTGGATAAACCAGCAGATCAGAGTAGTAATAACAACAAAAAACATGAAACAGCAAGTAACAGCAGAAACAACAAACAACAACGACAAGAAATATAACAAACACCAAACAGACAGTAAACTGAACATAGTAATATCAACTAGACTCCTAGACTCCTAGACCACAACCACAACACTTCCTAAAGTCAACACTCCTAATTCTCCCCCATTGACTTCATCAAATGGAAGAAAAACCACCACTAGATAGGCAAGAGATGCTCTACTTGTCTGCTGGAAAGAACAAAGTCCCTATCTTGGACTGAATGTCATCAACTTGAGTTTCAATATGCTGGAAGTGAGTTACGCAGTACTGATGATGGCTACGGTTCTGATCTTTCAGGTGGTTGAACTGATTCATCATGAGTAGTTCGAGCCTTGAGAAGGAGTCTTGAATAGGAACAATAGGCATTTCTGATTCAGGTTCAGCTTGATCAAAGTTCATATTTTTGTCCTCATCTTCATCATCCTCATCATTATCAATGGATTCCTCTTCTTCCTCATCACCTCCAACCGATTCTTCATCAGCCTTGCAAATCCGTCTCTTATTCTTCATATTTTTTCAGACCAATCTTGGTGAGATTTGCTGCGGTAATCTGGTTCAGAGCCTTAATTTCTTCAACAACTTCGCTTTCCACATCTATTTCAAAGTATTCAATGAAAATTGATAATAGTATCACATATGGATTTAAAGACTTGTTACAAGAACTGATTGATCAACACATTCTACAAGTTTGTTACAAAAAGAGAGAAGAGGAAATATGTACACTGACAGGCGAGGAACCATTCCCGGCCGGGCCTAAACTTCTGGTGATACATTTCACTAATGTCTCACTTGTACCGTCAGGACGACAACCTATTGTGATACAGGCTCCATCCCCTTTCCCTTACAAGAGTGAGAAAGCAATGCCCTGGAGATATGGTACCAATATGCTAAGGAGCAAACAAGAACAAAGACAGATAAGGGAGACCCGTGACAGCAAGGAACTTGTTATTGATAACATTGCGGGTATAGGAGGAATGACTAGGAGCGGTCATCTCTTTATACCGCCGGAGCTAAGAAATGAGGAAGGTCACAGAAATGGAGTGGCCATGGAAAAGGCGAAAGTTTTTCTGATAGAGAAGGCTCAACAGGTTGACGAGGAGCCCGATGGAGAAGCTAAGAAAGAAATATTAGATGTGGAGGCATGTGAGTTTTTGAAGTTTATTCAACAGAGTAAATATAAAGTGGTTGACCAGCTGAATCGCATGTCAGCCAGAATCTCATTGCTTGAATTGCTGATGCATTTGACCTCCCATCGAAAGTTACTGATGAAGATATTGAGTAGAGCTCATGTTAAGCAAGATATATCTGTAAACAAGTTTGAAGGGATCGTTAACCATATACAACTAACAATTACCTCACTTTCACTGAAGATGAAATACCCTAAGAGGGAAGGGGTCACAACAAGGCTCTATATATATATATATATAT
>Ga0123340_1002736_pt1 | contig 16115 bp, 6 predicted proteins | sample SirMexnodulemix_FD_89961 | JGI IMG/M metagenome (GOLD analysis project Ga0123340, IMG submission 89961) | Root nodule microbial communities of legume samples collected from Mexico - Siratro Mexico nodule mix | ecosystem: Host-associated > Plants > Roots > Nodule | place: Mexico: Nepantla... | reverse complement strand
TATATATATAAATGTCAACTTTAAATTATAACTAAATCACTTTGTAAAATGGTATAAGATGTTTCATAAATATGTTCTATCAAAATTTGGTAAGTTTATTATGTCATTTATATTTTGATTGGTTGAGGGAATAAATTTGAAAATTTGGATTTGAAGGAATTAGAGTGGATTGTGTGTGGATGGTAAGGTTATTTGGATTAATGGATAGATGGTAAGATGTGAAGGGATTTGAGAAGAATGTTTATGAAAGTTTGGGAATAATTTGATAAATATTATAGATTTTTTTTTATTTTTTAGTTGATAAATTTGTGAAATTACTAATTGACTCTTGTAGAATAAGATGGTAAAAAGTTAAATATAATGAATTTGTTGTGTGAGATTTATAATCTCACGCTCACAACACCTTCATACAAAGCCACTCCACTAAACACGTTCAAAGTTTATAAAAGCACATTCAAACTTATTTGAATGTGGTCAATGTTGTTCACTATCAAGCTTCAGAATCTTTGCAATGAAATCTCACATGCCTACACAAAGTTGTACCTATCTAGACACGCATAGATCTCTGCAATAAAATCTCACATGCCTACACAAAATTGTACCTATCTAGACACACATAGGTCTCTGCATGCTACAGTGTAAATTTCTCTATATGTCACATGACATAGCATACCCACTTGCAAAGGATGTTTTGTAATTTTTAATTACATCCTTATAAATCTAAGAAATCATTTGTAATTTTTATTTTATATTGATTAAATAGTTTTATTTTACCTATACAATTTTATCAATTAAAATATATAAAATTATTCATTAATTAAAATATACGATATCTTATAACTTTTTATCGAATATTATCCTGCTATTAAAATATGTAAGAGGTGGAAATAGAAGTCATTTATAAATAATAAATTATTATAAATAATTGAATAAAAAAATATTAGATGGAGTTCATCTTTAACTTTTAATATTTTTGAAACAAATATAAACGTACACTTAGCACAAAATTCATGAAACTATATAAGCTCAGAGTCAAAGCCGGAAAAAGTTTAGGGGAATAATTCCAAAAGTTTTGGAAATTGGGAGGTAAAGAAAACAAATAATTTTTTTTAATTAATTTGATAAGTTATTACAATTTTAGAAAATAAATCGTTTGATCAATTTAAAATAAAACATTTTATTTATTTTAAAAAATAATTTTGAAAGTTCGTTACAATGTCATAAATTAAATTGACCAATAATATATAATTATTGAAAGTATTTTATTAAACTAATTTAGTTCATCTCTAATGTGATTGGCTATAAAAGTTAATTCAAGTTAAACAAAGTTACTTAATAAAATTTTTTATTATCCAAATACATGACGTGTAATTGTTTATTCAATCATATATAAATATTTATCGCTTAAAATTGTTATATGGTAAATGAGACATATTAATAAAAATATTTAAAATATTAATATATAGGTCAAACGTAGGATCCGTAAAATCAAATAAAGTATTTATAATATTAGACTGAACTTGTATACCGAAAGTTTAAATTGTAAGACTCGTAAATTCGTAATATTGAAATAAACAATTCATATATGTTATGTATACTCTTAATCAATCATTATAATTCCACAAACTAAATTAATGCGTAGTTAGTTACTCGCTCATAAAGATTTTTATATTAATATCTAATCATAGTTATGTATAATTGATTAATTAACTTTTATCTTGACTATTAAATGATTAGCAAAAATCCTCTAAGTAACAGTAGAAAATAGCAATTCAACTCTTTCTAAAGTCTTGTCGAAAAAAAAAAAACTCTGAAAACTTAAATTATAAGGATAAAATCTTGAATCTAGAAAGAACAGAAAAACACAGAACCGGACCTTCGATGAATTACGTTGTCAAGATTTTGTGCTCTGGCGGAAAACATACAGACATAGTGTGTCATTGGAAAACAAACAAACAGAATAAGGGATAAGAAATTAAAACAAAAATCCTCTTGATTCGAATGTCAAATCCTCAACAAATAATCTCTTCTAAGCAGGCATGGATTCTTATATCTAAGTCACATGTGTCTAAATTATGGAGTAAAACGATTGTTTATAAGAAAAAATGGTCTTGAAAATGAGATCTAATGAACATTAAAATAACTACCAGATCAGAAAGCCTACATTAAAGAACAGAAGAAGGGTATGTTTGAATGGAGAAAATTTTGCTTTATAATTTATTGGGCCAATCTTATGCTGTCCTCCACGGTGGTGATGGGAAGTGAGTATGCTATGAAGAACACTTTGAATGAATGGGGAAGCATGATCAAGGGTGTGGAGCCTTCCGAGCATAAGCCAATACCATGACAAAATCCTTTGCTGAGGACCCAATAGTTGCTGCAATTCTCTGTGACGTGGATGCTGTATCCAGCCACAACTCAACCAAATTATATAGACGCAATGTAGGGAGCACTGATTGCCCCATACATTTAATCTCAACCTGCAAAATCAATTAACTCAAGAGTGAAGGGACATGAAAAAAGACATTTTTTTTTTTTGCAAAAAACAATAATCGTGTAAAGAGTAATGTAATTCAACTTCCATGGTTATTGTTAAGTACAGTTGAAGTTGCGACAGATGGGAATTATTGCTTGTTTTAATGGAACTATGCAAGTGTGGGAGCTTCAGGACAATCAAACTGTTCATGTTTTGGTATAGCAGACAACAATCAGAAAAGGACAATAAAATCTTTCAGGTTCCTGTTGATGTTTTTTGGATGTATTACAAACGGAGAGTTACCTCTGTTTCACTAGTCAAGTCCAGTTTCTTCATTAGGTATTTTTGGATGAATGAGACTGGTACGCTACCATCCCTGTAGCAAACAGAAAAGACATTATATCGTTTTCTAGTTCAGATAGATTTCCACATTTTAAGAAGCTTTAGAGCAGCATAAATAGAGTGGACATGTTCCTCAAGCATATTTTTGTCATGTATCAAATAGCTAGCTGAAACCATCTAAACTAGACACAGAAAACGCACAGAGATGGTACAAATGCATTAGACAATCAATATACCCCATTCTTATTAAATAAAAGTCAGAACTTTCATTTACCTTTTACATGCTCTCGTGTTCATAACCAACACAGTTGATATACAGTGAAAAAAAATCGCAAATTTCTTCCTTGGCTAATGTTTTGTAAATGTGATATGACTACAAGGAAACCTTATTCTAAAAGTGGGAAGGGAGGAGTAATATTTTTTTTAAGTTTGTACTTGGCATAGTTTATATGAAATCTAAAGTTTAGATAGATATAAATACACGTTCTTCTAATTCCCTGGCTACAATAAGCTAAAAAGAAGTTTCTCAAAATCAACACATTGGATTAAAGGAAATTAATCTTGACAGAAAGCATATGCTAATTGCTAGAGTTATTGATGAGAAAAAAAAAAAAAAGTATGTAAATATGACTGGATTTCTTGAAAGCATACAGATTGTTAAAAATCTAGCTAGCTTATCATTTATCCAACTCATTATAGGTCCCTGTCGAAATTCAGTTTTTCATTTTTTATTTTTCCCAAACCATGCTAAAATTGCTTACATATTTCCTTGATCTGCACAGCTTCACACAAACGAATTAGTGTATTAGTATGTTACCCACAACAGCAAAAATGGTGTAAAGAAAAGTAAGAGGTTAATAAAAGTGTACACAAAGAACATCTCCAATGGGATTGCTTATATGAGTTCTTTGTCAATAAAAACAATAGTTTAGCGTGGATCTCACAAATATGGGTTCTTTAAAATTGAAGACAAGTGTTTATATAAACAACTCTTCTCAATTTTAAGGAAACCAAGTTTGTAGAACCGAAATTGAAATATTATTTTGTATATAAGAAACTCATGCAAGCCATACCCACCGAAGATGATCTAAGTAAATATAAACAAAAGAGAATTGTTGATCCCAAACCCTAATGAGTTTTGGCCTCCAGACTAACCCCTTAATTGGTAGAGTGGAAGAAGAAGGATTCAGAGGGAGAGAATTAATATTGCATATTGGGTGGAAAGGGGAAAGAAAAAAAAAATATAATTTTAAAAAATAGTAGGACCTACCTTATTACTATTTATATCTATTGTTAATCATCTCTCTTCTTATTTCCAATCAAATTACACAACTTTCTAAAGACTTTTTCTCTCTTATTTATCCTCTACTAAACAGCTAAACGTTCAATTTTATTTCTTATCTATTTATCTTTTCTCAACTTAAGTGTTCTCCATTTTCCTTTTCTGTATTTCTCTCCTCAGTACCAAAACCAAAAAGGACGATGAGGACAATTTCGAATGAGTGAGATCTTGAAGATATATGTATCTGAGTGTCTAAATTGCTAAAGAGTAAAATCCTCGGGTCGTGGAAGACTTCAGATGACAAGAATCTGTGTTTTGAGCAATAACAATTTATTCTAAAATCAACAAAATTAGAGGTTCAACAAGTAACTTTAAGATTTTTTAGAATTTACGGATCATTACATTACTTGATAAGATGTTAAAAATTGTAAATTAAATTGACAATTCCTGAAGTTTGTTCAGATTGAACATAACCTCCCTCTTTTCGTAACATTTACAACAACTTCCCCCACAGAAAGATGCACAGTTATGTTTTTCAAACAATTAAGGGGCGTTGGTGTAATGTTTTTAAATAATTTAGGAGAGTTGGTATAAGGGTAGAAAAAGGAGAGATATTAGGCCAAATTTAAGAAAAGCAGTATCCATGTAATTTATTCATAATATTATTCTTCTTGATAAGATTTCATGGAATGCAATGACATTGTTATTATCCAGAAGCCGTATGCTGTCATTGAGCATAATTTAGTATGTTGCTCAAAACTTATTATACAAAGAAAGGCTTACTCAGATAAATATTCATGAATATTTCTATAGAGATTCACATATATAGTAGTGAGTAACATAAGATATACATTGCTCCAAGCATGACATTTCTCTTATAAAAGCAAGCAATAAATCAAAAACTAAAGTATATAATAATGACAATAAGGATACAGGGAGTCCGTAAGAACTTACTTTATTCTCACATAACTTGCAGGAATTTGTGGCAAGGGTGCATCTCCTACCCTGAAACATTAGTCTGAAATTAGTACTTAAAAATAACTAAAAAAGGATATGTAGAACGTATATTTGATATTATAAGTTATTTATTTTCGAAGATTGATATCTCACTGGTTTTCAGAAGCTACTAAGGAGAACCAGATTGGACCAGTCCTAGAGAGTCTACTACTAGTGGCAGAATCCAGCACAGCTTGGGGTGATATGCTTGATTCTCCAGAAGCAGGCTCCTTCTTCTTGCGCATTCTGCGCAATTTATTGGGTCTTGCTGTATCTGAAGAGGCAGGATAAGGGCTAATCTTTTCATCCTCAACTTTTGCCTTACGTTTATTTTCCTTATTTTTAGTTTTCTGCACTTGAGAGTCGCTCTCATTTACTTGAGGGATTTCTAATTTAGCATCAGACCCTTGCACATGAGACTTGAAAGATTTGCTCCTACTTGCCACCTCTACTAAACAATTCAAAGGCTTCCAAAGATCCAATTTTGCATCCCATGGTTCGCCACCATTCTCTGATCCTTTATTGGGTGCGGATTGACTACCCTCACAAGGGGACATACTCTGCACCAGGAAAAAAAATTAAGCATAAGAATCATGAAATCAAATGAACCAGGATCAAGAACTCAAAACACGTAGACAGAACAATATATAACAAGTTCAAAGATAAGAGCCAGATTGTTTCTCCTACTACCTGACCGGAATTCTGAGCAAACTTATTTGAAGTGTCAGGTGAGCTTGAACTCTCAGGATGATCTTCCAATAACTCTTCCTCCTTTTTAATGGGCTTTTCAATGGAAAAACTAGTGGACCGCAGACCACTAGCCTTTCTTGAAGGTTTTGTTCTTCTTCCAGTCATTGTTGCCTGTGTAGATACCCTTGGAGTGTTGACCACCAAAGACGAAAGAGATCTCTCCTTTCTCCTAGCTGGTAATGGTATTGAGGTCACAATTTCAGGTGCCTTCACCTTTCTTCCCTTTAAGGGGAAAACTTTGGCCCTTACATCTTGCAAACTGTGGTCTGGCCTGGTAATCAGTAACCAAAGTCGGTAACTTGGCACGCAACAATTCAAAAGGGAATATCAATATCATCAGCTATGTGGTTTTGTTTGATTGTGTTTTTCAAAAATGCTTGAAGTGTGTTTCATTACCAAAGCCAGATATATGAAAAGGTGGTGTAGGTAATTCATTAAAAAAATCACTCTTCCTGATCTACTTATTTTCAGATAGTTCAGATTACTCTCCTTTTGTTTCCCCTTACCTAGAAAACTCATCAATCCAATTATTATAAACCTTATTTTGTTTATCCTAGTTCGTCACCATCCTCAAGCCCCACACTATTTCGCTATTTTTGTATGATGAAGGTCATTTGGTAATAGGATAATACATCAATTTTGGGTAATACAACTGCAAACAATAGCACCATCACTTAGAATAGAATCAAATGAAATTATTTTGAAGACAAAGGAAATTATTAATAAATTTGCATTTAAAAATTCTCAATCAAAACAGATGCTAAATCCCTCCTTGTTGATATCAATTATGTCAGTCCTTTTGTCAATTAACTGCATAAGGATATCCTTCTCCAATTCATCTTGCTCTGTTTCCCACTAGAAGTTCAAATGAAAAATTACTAAATGCAATCAGCAGACAAAAAAACATAATTGTTACAGATTACAATTTACTATTACCTTAATTTTGTAATTATCAAGCCTTAAACACTTTTCATTTATGATAATATATATTATTAAACATATGCAATGTCTGTTTTGAAAACTATTCAAAATAAAGTAATAAACTACCAGCGTTACTATATGTATATCATCAACTAAATTATAGAAAGATGTCAAACCGAGGGCATTTAATTATTTCCCTGAATACTATACGCATGTATTAACCGAACAAATTCGTCATGCCGGGAGTGGATCCTTCTTATGTCAGTTTTCATAAAGTAAAAGATTGATGTAACATTATCCTTATAGCACAATAAACGCATGAACACTTCTCATTCTTGCAGGCTGCTGCAACAGCACAATACCACTTAAGAAGAAGATCAGGTAAAGGTATGGTCTATGACAGCTATTTGTTTCTTTGGTCCCAGGATCTTTCTTCAGACGAACAGTATTCAAAAGCTTTATAGCAGATATGTCGACCCACCACCAACATTATTCATTTTCAAAAGAAAGGTTTCATCTTGTGAAGGTGTATCTCCATTTTAGAAGTTGTAGCAGTAATTAAGGTGTGGGTTGCATAAAGATAAACTCTTACTACACAGCATAGCACCCTCCATGCATATTCAACAACTTAAAGTATAGCAGAGAAGCATTTCGTTTTTTTTTTTTTAAAGGAAGAAGTACAAGAGTATAAAAGGGTAAATTGGAATTCAATTAAAGCCAGGAACTGACCTCAGTTTCTCAAGTGGAACACAACCCAAATCAATGCCGCATATTGGACAACTTTCCAATTCCTCATCGGTAATTTTATCATAAATGCACTTCCTGCAAACTGAATATAGTCCACAGAAAAAGTAAAAAAAATCTGCTATTAGTTTAGTTGCCACATACAACAGGCTTTGCTTAGAGCTTGTACTGGTGAAGAAAAAAAGTGCATGCAAAGATATCAAATTAGACCAGCAATTAACTTTTAACTTCAAACGACACATAACAAACACCAAGAGAAAATTATTCAGAAAAAATGCAAGAACCAACCCCGTAAAAATATTCACGCTTCCACGACAGTTAGAATAATTTTGCATGCAGTGAGATGAAGATTCAATCTTCGTGTGTACAAGGAAGAGCTTTACTTAAAAAAAAAAAAAAAAAACAGGGGAGGCAGGAGTAAAAGGTCCAAACATCTTTCCATCAAGGACATTAATGGAACAGCATAAGAATACTTAGCCAATGAAAAGCACAGTGCTTCTGACCAGCATTCACGTCCCCAACGGGGTATAGTTAGAGAGAGAACCCAAAAGAAAATAAAATTAGAAAAAATAAATAAAAATTAAAAAACAAAACTTTGGTTGGACACGTCAAATTACGAAATACCCATATCTCTCTCCGGTTACGCAAAGTCCAGATGCTCCCGCATCAGGGCGTAGAGTGAAGGAGGAAGCGAATGCAGAGAAATCGGAGAGAAAATCGACAAGGATTGAAAGAGAGGAGGGCTCACACGTGTGAAGACATTCGGATATGGTTGTCGCTTCCCTGAACAACTTGTTGCAGAGTGGGCAAGTCATGCATGCTATAATCGTGTTCCTCCGCACCTTCGCCACCTGATTCGACATGCTCCTTAATTTTCTTGCACGCTCGCACGAACTATTCTCACACGCTCAGTCCCTGCATGCTATTGCCACGCCTGCACCTCCCAAATTTACGTCCATTCTATGGCAATCACCCTTTGCATTAAGAAGAAGAAGATGTCGTGTGGAAAAGGGAGGAACGGAGAACGAAGAAGCTCGTGGGAATGGATGGAGTGTTGGTAACGGTGGGTATTGCAGCAACAGCGATCGGTGGGGAAGGAGGAAAACCGGGTGGGAAAAGGTAATGGGTCGGTGAGATTCGAGAGGATTTGACGTGGGTTATGGGTGGATTTGGCAGAGGGAGTTTGTGTTGCTTTGTGGGTGATCTGAATCGAGAGGACCTCTTGTTCCAGCATGAACCGAAACCGAGTGTTTCTGTGTTTGTGTTCTGTGTGTTCTTCTCTCTTTCTTTGTTTTTTTTTTTTTTTTGTGAATTTTATTTGCTTGAAAAAATATGTACAATTCAAACAAAATATTATAAGGACATATGTTCCACACTTCAACCAACGACAGCTAGACGAAAAAATAAAGGACAGCTAGAGAAGTTGGGGTTTGTGATAACGTGCGCCGGGGTTAGGATGCGCACCCTTGGGCGGCGTGTCATGCGGGAGGGTTCACCATAGTACATAGGCGTGACTAAGGTTGAGTCAGTAATAGGTGAGCCTGGAGAAATGTATATATATGAAGAACCTCTGCAGCACTAACTTTCAATTTCTTATTCTATTTGAAATCTAACATACTACGAATGATCTAAAATACTATGAATGGAGTGTAGTTTGTTTTGAAGGTGTTGAATACGTTGAAGTTTAAAGGAGTCCTTTTTTTGGTAACTTTTTGGTGCATGAATGTAACGTAGGAGAGTCTCTTACGAATGTTTTGTTGTTACATCTTATGGAAATATTTAATTAGAATCGAATGCACCCTATCTTATAAATTCCAATTTGTTAAAAGATTATAAGATTGTACGAGATTCATGTTCTATTCAATGAAGCTAGTTATTTGGATAAAAATGAATTTATTTTATTAACTTTTATCATCTTTTAAATGTATTTGACACAGTACCTAATATTACTGTCACCACTACTTTAATCAAACTCCTCTTTTACTGTGTATTATTGTTTTTATGCAGAGAGTGAAATGGTTTTTGTGAGGTGTAGCAATTTCACGTAGAAATGTTGAATACGTGCCCCAATGTCATTTGCTTCGCATTGAAGGTTAGTTAGTTAGGGGTACCTTTATCCTCATCTTCCTAATCCAGACAAAATGAAAAAAAAAAAAAAGAATAAAATTAGGTTCGCACACACCAAACCAAACCCCAAAGGAAGAAAAAGGTCCTGCAATTGGCTTTGTCGAAAAATGGAACATGTGATCTTCGTGTTTATCTTATTTGCAAAAGGGTCCTCACCACCACCCTACCCTTTTTCGTCATTACTCCATTTCGAATCTGAATGTGTCCAGTTTAGACTTATGAAACCCTGGCCCATGCGCAATTCGGTAATTGAGACTCGTGCATTGTCAAAAACCCATGCATCTCGAGGTTAATCCACGTCAGAGCCTAAGAGAAAGTTTTTGGAATTTGAAATCCTGATTTGTATATACTAATAACAGTTACCACCGACAAAACACAACTCTTTTTTTTTCTGTTAACCTTAATTTTCTAAAGTCCAGACATCGCGTCCACACCCTGTCCATGCTTCATTGTTTGCTAATATAACATGATGATTACCTGGGAGAAATGCTGTCAATAATTATACCTGTCTTGATTATTTTCTCCCACTTTTTAATACCACCATTTTTATTATGGGCAAAGTAAACCAATGTATAATCATTGGATCCAAAGTGGTGGAGAACGCCCCAAATTCAGAAATTGTCGTGGAACGATGGTAAATTGATAATAATTGTATGATTGTAGTAATTGATAGCTGCATGCGCATGATCTATGGGTGCCGTAAGAAGCAGGAATTGAAGCAGAACCGATTTGACTAAATACTTTACATTAAAAACAAAAATAACCTAGTCTACAGAGAGAGAATAATGGTTTTTTCTTTTTTTTCACTTGTACATGTGAGGGACTTTGACTATTGAAAAGAAGGGACTTGCTTTTAAAAAATAAAAGAAATAATTTTAGTGGTTAGAAAAAAATATTAATTTGTTCATTTTAGAAACATATGTATAAGATGAACAAAAAGATATAAACATAATATTCAGTGCATGCGTTTTAGCCAACACACCCATTTTATCTGAAGTGTGTAGCTAATTCTTTACAATATAGTATTGTTTTGAGGCAATGTGTGGAAATTGGCCACTTTTGACTTAACCTGATGTCTCCCTCCCGACATGCATCTTTAATCTTTAGGCTTTACATTTTTCAAGACCCAACAAGGCCTTTGCGTCGGGCATAAGATGCTATGGATAAAAACAAGGATGCACAAACCATTCCCGCAAAGATCACCACCTAAAATTATAAAAATTCAATTGGAAAAAAAAATCAGGAAAACCTGTTACAATAGTTGCTCCGGGGATCTGAAAACCTTTCTCTATAGTTGCAAGTGATGTGCACATACATACCCATTTAAACACATGTTCGTGGCCTGGTGCTTTCCATGAGTATGGAATGTTCATACCAAATATTGCAGCCACCAATGAATATAAGGACATACACACAGTCCCGGCACTGATGAAGAGCTCCAGCTGTCCCAAACAAGGATAGAAAACAACAGTAGTATTTAAAGCCTTCAATCATGGCTTTGGTAACAAATGTTTCTAAAAATGTTTGGAGAATATATAGGCACATAAATACTTAACCTCATAAGGAGAAAACAATGGCCTTCAAAAGCTTATACCTGAATCAGCTGGTTTCGGTGATTGTCAAGCTGCATGTGTGACATGTTACAAAGAGTTGTTATGCTATAAAGGGGTGTGTTCGAATTCTTCAAAAATTAAAAATTTTCCCCCATAGTAAGAGCTTAAAATACACGAAGCAGTTGTGCCTAAAATTTACCTGTATGTTGATGTAATCTTCTGTGTCATCGATATATTCTCGCAACTGAAATGAAGGGGTGTACATATCAAAATAGAAAAGTTTAGCAGCTAAGTAGTGCAGATCAGAAATCAAGTAGGAAAGATTAGAAGAAAATGCAGTTCATACTGTGGCCAACTTATTTAATGTGCCGTCAATTTGCATGAAATTGGCCTGCAAAGCAAAGCACAACATTATTCAGTTTAATGCCATTCACTTAACGAACCCGAAGTATCTGTGTGATGTGGAGCATTAAAGATGAAGAGTTCTTAACCTCAAGTAACATTTCAAGCTCCTCAACATCATCCTCCCTGTGAACTGTTGTTCCACTTGTTCTGCTTGATTTGTGTATTTTTGAACCTGTATTTGGAGAACCATAAAGCCACTTGGGAGCATCAGAACTACTTGTTGGAGATGATGAAATAGTCGACTTTCTTGATAAGTAAAGATCAGCCATGTCGTCGTCATCATCAAGTAGGTTTTCCAGTTCATCTCTGATCTACAAGAAAGCTAGTAAAGTAAACACAAACAGAAAAATATTGGTTGTAAGATGATAATAAAGAAAGGGGAAATCAGTGGCAGGCAAGTTAGTTACCTATGAAGCCCAGATACTTCATATCTTATTGATACAACATGATACATATACATATATATACGACAATGTTTTTAATAAATTCGGATAGTGGACAAAAGTTTATAAAATATTTTATGTATATACAAAAAAATACATCGAATTCCTAGTTAATTTACAATTATGATAATCACAATTTACGAAGAACTATTTGTGATATCAACAAAAAATGTAGTTTTTGTCTGTATCTCAACTAGCTTTGGCTAACAACATCAATAAAAGCTCCTTGGGTTGAATTTAGAACAATTATTGACTACAATAGCTAACAATTCAGAAACATCATTGATAAACTATTGTCTAAAGACAGCTTCTAAGTTCATTTATCAAGAGATAGATCTACTAAAGTTCAACACCATCATGAAGTTGATCATACTCTACTAATATCCCCTAACCTTGTTTCTCCTTTTTTACAGTTATACCTTTCATCTTTTCTGAAACAAAGTTAAAGAAAGACTAGATTGTACATAAACTAAATATTTATCCCTTTAGGATCATTTTGTTCCTGTTCAAAGAATGAATAAAAAAGTATGCATTATAATTCCTTTCACAACATGAAGAACATAGCTAAAAAAACTCAAACAAGATTTTCAGATATGTATCATATCTTAGAAAAAGTCTAAAAGTTAAATGAGAAAAGGATTAACTACTTTTTTAATCTGAAATTATCCAAGACAACATCGCAGAAATATCTTAGAAAAATTGAAAAAATAAGAAAATTTGAATATTTTTAGAATACATGCCTCGTAATATCAACACAGGTACAGTAATGATACTTTTTCAATTTAGTTTTGGAGTATACAGGCTTCATAGAACAGCATTGCCATGTTCGTATGCTAAGAGCACAATTTAATATAAAGAACTCGTAGAGAAAAAAGGAAAAGAGGAATTCACTTGTGCGAGGGAAAGGAGAAAACTGTGTTAAAATATCTATTTGTTATTTCAACATACCTTCTGAACACGACTTGTCAACCTCGTCATTGCACATTTCAATTTTCTCACTCTGTCCAAGTTACGACTGCTAATCTGGACACAGGTGCAGAGTGGTGTGGAAGGGGAAGAGGAGGATAAAGTGTCAAAAATTTGTCACAACTCACAACATGATAATGAAAAATCGAACTTTAAATAACAAACTACATGTTTCATGCACCATATTTGGATATGGAGGCTATCTAAAGTTTTAGATCACAAATTAGCAATAGTATTAGGTTTAGTCCTTAAGGATCCTGTGCTGTCTTTCTGATGATATATATCTCATTCTCACTACAAAACCACTTTGCTAGCTTAAAAGGGGGAGACTAATTTAAAAAAATGAAAAAGAATTTGATAACACATTATGAACAAAATTGTTTCTTAGCCTCGCCTTTAAGTTGACAATAAAATGTTTAAGCTTGTACCAAGGTGAAAAATCCATGAAAAATGTATACAATTCTTATGCAAAGGCTTTTTACCTTGGAGGTAAGTTCGTCCAAAGCTGGATAAGCAGCAGTCTCTAACTCTCTCGTTCGTGCGTCAAGGAAACTACAAATTGCTTCAAATAAAACTTCCAAAGCTCGTATCTCAAATGGAAATTCTACGAGCCATAGTCAATTTTCCATTATCCAAACAGAAGCAAAACTAAAGAGCCCGAAACAGAACAACACTAACACTGTTTAATTATAGCAATAAATTGAACTAGAATGTTTCACAAAGCACACCATTTTCGTCTCCACCTTCACCATCTGGAGCACACGCCTCTTCTTCTCCTTGGCCTTTCCCAAAATCACTTACTTTGGGTAACCGTCGTCGAAGCTCTTCAACTATTGGCACAACGTCATCATCCGTTGGATCTCTTAGCAACACCTGCATCACCAAGAACAAACAACACAACCTCACAAAATTGATCCTATTTCTAGTGTATCTACTTGTAAGCTCGTAAAGAACAATGACATTGAACACGAGACACATATCGTCATAAATTAAAAACCAATGAATAGTTACAAATTTTAGTGATTGAGAATTGGTTTTCTCCCAATAACTAATTATTCATAGAACACAGATTTGTTTCACCAGAAGTGGATAAGACCACTATGTTTGGTTCTCCACCTAATACTATAAAGTACGGATTATGCTAGAACAAATTGATCTACGTGTTAGACATAGGTAATTGAGAGTGAGTAAATATTAGTGATGGATACATATAGATTATCTGTTCATAATTTGAATTTTTTTAGCACTTTATCAGTAGAAAGCATACCTCATCTGCAGTGATAATAGCTTTAATGTGCTGCAGAAAAGAAAAGAATGAGTTGGTGAAACAAAATTAGAAAGCAGAAGAAGAGAAGTGATGGAAAGAAAGTGTTTGCCTCTAAATTGAGAACAATGACTTTGTCTCTGCCCAAAATGGTGGAGGGATATGATAAGAGAGGATCGAGAATCCGAAGATCCCTTGCGTGAATTTTAACGAGGCGCATGATAGCATGCTTATCCGCATCGAGCACAGTGGCTTTGCCATGGTGGTCCAGCAGAATCCAACTTCTGGAAACTGCAGTTTGCTTCCTCAGTGAAGAGGGTTGAAGTTGGGGCAGAGAGGCAGAGAGAGCCATTTGGTGAGGAAAGGGAAGAGGATGAGAGAGTGATGGCATTTGGAAGAGTTAGGGAGCAATGAAAGATATGTTGCATGAGTTGATTTGCTGACAGGTAGTGTGGGGTTGCTTGTGAGGGGCAGAAAAAAAAGAACCACAATTAAGGTTAAACACAGTTGGTTTAAACTTTAGGAGAAATGGAACAAGTGACAACGTTGCATGGGTGCCCTCTCTAAGTGCTGTATGATTTTTTTTTCTTTAAGTAAAAAGTTATATAGTTATTTATTTTATGGAAGATTAAAATTAATTTAATTTGGTATATAAAAAATTGTCTAGTTAAAAAGTATACTAAAAGCACTCGTATTGTATCTCTTTTATATAATGGTTTAAACAATATTATATTTTGGCTCTTAAACTATTATTATTATTATTATTTATTTTTAAAAAGTTTAGAATATCCATAATGGATTATTTCTAAAGACAAGTCTTAATTCCATCTATTTAATTGTTGCATTACACCGCATAAGGTTCACAAAGTTAAAATTGAAGTTGACAGTGGCTCTTTCAATACATTGAAGGAGCATAGTGACAAATTTTTCTTTTCCAGTAAAACAAGGATTTGACAAGTAGAAGGATGCTGAACGCATTATAATGCCAATTATAAAATAAATTTAACTATAAAATCATGACAGCTTTTTACATTTAAAATATTTATTTCGTTCAAAAAATTTAAATAATATACTTTTTATATCGTTATTAATTATTTTTATTTTAAATATACTTTTTTCATAAGACTAAATAGAAAAGGTTTAAAGAAGTGTCAGAATACCTATCTTACTTAAAACAGAATAACGAACCAATCCCTGGTCAAATGATATTTATATTTTTAATAATAAAAAAAAGATTTTGTTCTATTACATGGTTAAACTTAACACAGAAAATAAATGACTCGCTCAAACGACCAACAGCATTCAACTAAGCAAACCTCTAAATATGATTTTAGTTTGAAAAGAAGATATATGTTTTCAGAGAATTTATGTTACATTTTTTCTCGTTTGTAAAAGTAATACTAGTTGTGTCCCTAGTAGTTGTATTCTTCAAGAAAATCAACTCAACAACTTGGAATATATTAATTATTTCATATATCCATAATATTTGAATATATATGATGAAACCATAATTCTTAATCTGAAATTTTGAAGAAAGATGCATAAAAGTGAGTCTTAGAAGTTTTTTTATTAAAATCATAATTAGTAAGAATAAACTTTACCGTATTAGATTGCTCTGTTCTTTATTTCATGAATTAAGAACAATCTATATATCATGTTTTTATTATCCTAAAAGAAAAAGTTGAAAAATTGATTCTTATTATCATTAATCCTTATTGAAAAAAGGAATCATTACTTAATAATTAATAAGAAATTGTTATAAACTAATATTATAAACATAGTGGGTATGTATTGAAGATTAAGTCATTTCAAATATAATCAAAATATATTTTTTAGTTATTTAAAT
>Ga0123340_1002735_pt1 | contig 16116 bp, 12 predicted proteins | sample SirMexnodulemix_FD_89961 | JGI IMG/M metagenome (GOLD analysis project Ga0123340, IMG submission 89961) | Root nodule microbial communities of legume samples collected from Mexico - Siratro Mexico nodule mix | ecosystem: Host-associated > Plants > Roots > Nodule | place: Mexico: Nepantla... | reverse complement strand
ATTCTAAATGATAGGATTTGTTTGTGAAAGAGATGAGAAACTATTTCAAAATCTTAAAAGATTTACTCGGAGAGAAAGCTAAAGAGAGAAGGCTGCATGGAAAAAAAAAAAAAAGAAAGAAAGAAGGAAGGAATAAGAAGGAAAAAGGAAAGTGGCCTATGAGCCTTAGACTTTTAATTTAATATAAAAATTTAAAATCAAACCAAATTAATCTTTTTTTAATTTTAATTGATTTTTTTTTTGTTTTTTGTATTATAAAATTATTAATTCTTTTTAAAAAACTATAAAATTTTTAAATAAAGAGTCATGATGTGAACGTTTTTTACAATTATTGACCTATTTATACTTTCAATTTTATTTCATATCCATAAATAAATTGTATAATCTTACACTTAGAAAGTAAAATATAAATTCATTATCATGCTTTGGTAATTATGAATGTAATACAAGTGCATTGAAATCAAACCCTAAAATAAAATTTAATAGATATATTTTTACATGTTTAATAATTGTTAATTATTTTTAAATATATAAGATCACAACATTTAACTTTGTTTGGTTAGATTAAATTTATTATTTTTAATCTGAAATCCAAATCAAATTTATTGAATAAGAAAAAATAAAGTTTAGTTATTAATTTTCATTTTTTAATCAATTGTAGTTTTTTTTATTGGTTCGATTTTTAATCCCTTAATAACGAGTAATAAACTTTACACTCTCATGGTAGACTTATGATAAACTCAAAATATAAAGACGAGTGCAAAGAAATAAAATAGTAATTAAAGGAGAGAATATTCGTGGTGCATCTCGAAGCCAATGACTTATCAATTCTATTATAAGCTTAGGAGTAGAAGATGGTGAATAAATCTTACCTCTGGAAGTTCACTATAATATTATTCTAGGATCAACTCCCCTTAACTTAAGATATCACTCAGCACTCAGAGTTTTGAGAATAATGAAGTTTGGTTCAAGAGAAGAAAAGAAAATGGAGAAGAAACAAGAGAAGAGTGGATTTTTTTGTGCTTCTCTTTTGTTTTGTCTGATTCCATTAATGTTTATCACCTTTTGTCACACCTCACACTAATTTTCACCCCTCTTATCAATGTCTTAAACTAAAAGCTCATAGTAATCCGCATCCCTAGCCCAAGACAAAAATGCGCCAACACATTTCACATAGGAGTATTTACTCAAATAAAACAAAACTATTTATATAAAAACATATTACATAATATTCTAATTCATTCCAATAATTATTAAGGATATTGTGCAAATTTAAAGGTATTTTCAAAATAACAGTAATATAAATAGTATTGAGTTAGATTTTAGTTATATTTAGGTCCATGAAATATGTCTATTTTTAGTTATATTTAAAAAGTTTGGTTGTGGAATGGATGGAGTAACATCCATCACGTGATGAAACATCATAATTCAAAACTATATCCCTTATGTTGTTCGTTTGACATATTGCTAACGATTCCGGTAACTCTTACTTTCAATTATTTAACTGTAGATGCCCTAAGCATGGCACCATAGAATACGAGTTCCAAAAAAATATTAAAGTAAAAATATACGATTACATGAACATGAAAGCATATATAATTCCTTTTAGATATAAAAGTTAAGAAAAAAACGTTGATTTTAATATATGTACCTTCAAATTGATAAACTAATTCTTAAATTAAGCGAAATGTGATGATAAAATCTTGCTACTAAATATAAAATAGTTCAATTATATATTTTTAAAAGTGGAAAAAGTAATTCGTCAATATAAAAATACAATAATCAAAATCAAATTTGACAAAATTCGTAACACATTTATCCAGAGAATGAATTATAAATTAGTGTGGAATTGGATTATTAAAACTGATAGTAAGACCCCATAATTCCACATGATTAGGTTTATTCTATGAATTAAAAATATTAATTGAAAGGGTTGTTTTGCTACATTTATTAATGGTAATTATCATAAAAAGGGATCGATTTAATTTTATTATGAATCAAAATCCACAAAATAATTAAGGAAAACTAAAAAAATCTAATACTAATTTTTCTTACCATTGCTCCTGAAACTCATTTTTCACTATGTTTGTAGCTTATTTTACCCAAACATAATAGAGCTTCATAGTTTTTTGTATCTTAATCTTAATAGGAAAATTTCCAGAGTCAAAATTAGTTTAAAACCGTGTTCAAAATTTGAAAATAATCATCGTTATTTTAGAAATAACATTTAATGACTTAAATGCGAGAGCTAAACAAAGAAAAACAAACTTTTAAAATATAAAAACATTAAGAGATTGTACTAGGACAAAAATATATTTTAGTTCTGTTTAATGTTGCTAATCAATATTTTCTTGTTATATTTCTTTTATGACGGATTATTATTATTATTGCGCATACTTGTATCATACCGAAAGGCAAAAATTGATCCATGCTTCTATAAATAAATTAAGTAAAATTTTGTTAAAATAAACTTATTCCATAACTGGAGTTAGTTAACCAATGTGAGGTCACATTGCATTTACAAAATCAAATATGACCATATTTTGGAAACGAACTAATAGAGAATAACTTTAATATAAAAAGCAATTATAATATCTATCTAATATAGTAAAAAAACAAAAGACAAAAGAGAACAGTAGTATTACTGTTTAGCCAATGTGGACTTGTCCAAGCAACCATACATGCATCATAATTATATCATAACGAGGCCCTTTTTAGTAGATATATAATATATAATAACAAAAAAATAACAAACATTTACGTTATAAATGGACGATGATAGTTATTTGAACATTAAAGTCTGAATTGAAACAATAAAATGTCTAAAGTACAAATCTTTCTATTTATTATGGTCTTTATCTTCTTCGTCATGACCATCATTCTACCACTGTTATGCAACAAATGCAATGTACTAGGATGTAAACTTCAATGAAAAATGTGTATGTGTGTGAGATAGAGAATTCAATACAGTTGGATGAATATGATCACCACGCTGTTGTTGGTGCCATCCCTTTTGGGGTGTACCTTTTCCCAATGAAATGAATTGCTTTTGTGAAGATGAAAGGTGCATCCTAGATCTAATTCTTACAAAGTCCCTTAATTTTGTTCACAAATGCTAGTTGGAATAAGGATAGTTCACATAATATAACCTAGAAGGTTCGTCATCCATGAGTAAAGTAAACTGACACTTTTTACTTATTCAAGGGATAGAATAGCTTTTCCACCCAACTAAGCATTTTTTTTAATAAAATCGACAAGAAAGAAAAGGCTTCTGTCTTGATCCCTGAATATTTGGATGGAAATCTCAGTATTTCTTACTACCTGTTGGAGGATAGAACCTCCATATTTTTAAATTCATTCATTAAAAAATAAATATATTTAATATGCTTAGAACATATAATGAGAAATTTGAGTTACTCTTTGTACAAGAGTAGATTTTTTGGGGGCAGACCCAACCCCAAACCCTCCCCCAAAAAACATGAGAAAAAAGGGAAATTCCAACTATGTGGCTCGATGGGACACTGTCGAACTCATGTTGACACGTTAATCAACATTAACAATTAGAACAAAGCATGAGTTCTCAGCCCTCAAGCCCTTTTTTTTCTATTGAAGATGCAGAAAATGGAAGGGCGTGGAAATTTCACAATATCAATGAATAGAAAATTTATAAATGTACAGACTTTACATGACTAGGCACTCGGTTGGATACTTCTGCTCCGCATGTAAGTTAAAAATTGAGTAGGTAATTCAGCTAGAAGTGCTTGAACTACTGAAATTTCTCCACCTGCAATAGGAAGAAGTTTGCAAGAGATTGCTAAGTTAGACACCATTTCTCAAAAAGTCATGATTTGCAAACATACTGATACCTACTTTGAACGTCACGAAATGGAACAAACTGGACTATGTCACGTGAAGCAACACGACCAGATGAACTTTCAAGCCTCTCTCCTTTGTCCGCATCTAAAATCTGTGACATTGAACAAAACTGCATAAAGCTCTGCAGTAGTAGCCTTAGATGCTAAACAATTGTGATTTTGTGTGTAAAGTGCCACATGCTATCTAGGCTATATACCTCCATTTCTTTGAAATCGGCTCCTCCAACACCAACAATAAGGATTGATAATGGTAGATCCGATGCTTTAACGAGAGCATCTTTTGTTTCTTGGAGATCTGTCACTACTCCATCCTGGAAGGATATTAAATAAATTTCAGCACCGGCAATGAAAAAGGCAAGTTGATGCAAAAATCTTAAAATGTTCTCAGGATGCAAATTTTCTCGTGTGTGGAACGCAAATATTGGTATGCCTCAGCTATTAACACAAATTGCGAAACTAGAAGTCACATTCTGTACTAGGGAAAAAATACGATGGAATGGGTCACAATGGAATCAACATTCCCAATCCAGTGATTAAGTTTTCAAAATATGAAGTACCTCGTGAACTTAATTATGAGTTAATGCACCCTTTCTCAGTTTACACACTTTCTCACTTTAATGAGTGGAATCTCATTTCCACCGACAAAAATTATAACTAATACACTTTCACAGAACAAAAAGCAATAGTAACGAAAACTACATATTCGAACTCTTACTGTTATGATTAACAAAACAAAGTACTTTCTTCCGCCATTTGCTACAGATTGGCTTGCAATCAGTGCAGCATTGGTTATGACAGGTCCAAAAAGAGTTGGTCCTGCAAGGGAAACGTTAAGCAGGGCACTTGTGTATGCCTTCATGATTCCTTGGATGCCTTCCACCTGCAAAAAGACACTTATATATATTATTAAACTATCTTAATATGACAAGAAAAGCAAGATCAGATTTAACATTTCTACCTCACAGTAATGGCTGCTTCCATTCAAGTTGAAACAATGGGAGACAGGACCATCAATTGGTCGTGCTCCAAATCCCCATGTAGGGAATCGCTTATCTGAATCATAATACTGTAAGACCTCCCCAACCTCTGAAATTGCCTGGAAAAAAATATCCATACAATATGGATCAGTAACATATAAAGTTGCGAAATCCAAACCAAGAATCATTTCTCACCCTCTGGTATGCATTTGGCCGTCCTGAAGGATCAATATAATGCAAAGAATCTGGAAGGCGTGGATTTCCATTTGAAGCTGGTAAACAAGAGGAGTTAAGTCAATGAAAACACATAGCATCCACATACTAGCCAGCATGTTAGATGAAAGTTTCAAACAGAATTTCTAAAATTGAACCGGACCTTGAACTAATGAAAGTCGTGCTTCAAAGTTCAATTTAACCATAGTTGAACAAGTAGATTTTAATTTCAATATTATATTAAGCAATATTAAACACAAAATAGTACAATATTAATAAATTCATAATATTGAGAATTAACCTTGACTTATAAATGTCATAACATATAATAATTGAAAATTAAACATAAAATGAAATCAAATATGTCTCAAGACCTTTAAATTCAACAGCACACAAAGCAACTACAATTCATTGATGGAAGCATAGCAATTCCAACAAGTCAAAATCTAAAATTTGAAGCATGGGAGCATTGCAAGTTGCAACAACTTGGTTCATTCCTGGATCCTTAATTCTGTTCCATTTATAGCTCCCTCCATCGAAAATGAAATCAATATTGTGTAACAACTTGAAGGAAAGATTAAATTGGGGACATCTAACGTGTCTTAAAGTTACAACAAGATCTGGATGCTCGTAGACCTGTTACAATGACAATATCTGAAAACTTTACTCAGTTTTTTATAATAAGCTGAAAACTTTACTCAGTATAGAACACTCAAGGAAGAATCGGAACATTCTAGAGAGAATCCTCAATGCACCTGCCCAACACAGTGCATATGTGGCTATGTGAAATTCCCACGACTATTCCAGCAGCAAGATTGTATCATAAAATTAACACTTGATTTAATCCGTTTTGACATAGAAAGACCATTTTCAACAACTTCATTCATGGCTACCAATACTTTGACAACTGAGTAACCTGTAGAAGAGATGCAATTCAACAAGACAGCCCAGTGCGTCAAAGCAATAACAACCCAGAATTTGCACTGCCCAGTTTCTTTGTATCCAAGGAAATTATCCATTAAAAGTTATGTGGAAACACTTCAGCAGAATGGCAGCGTGCAACACCGCCACAAACACTTTCTCAATGTAAGAGGAGCCTTGAGTTTCAAGCAAAGCTTCCAAAAAATGTTTAGGTCACATGTTGTCCATCATGCTCTACCTCATAAAAGTGTACTATCTCACGTTCTTCAAAATAAATCACCCTATGAACATTTAGCAAGGACTCTGACCGACAGAAGTTTAGATGTAGCAATGTCGACCAAGTTCGATACTCTACTTCAGCAGTTGACCTTGCTACCAAAAATGGTTATTTAAATGACTGAAAACTCACCATAAAAGGAAAATAGGTCACAAAAGGAGGGGCTACAATCAGTGAGAGGTACCAAATATAACTTGTGGCTGGAGAATGACTCGATGTTGGTCATACAGGCTTTTCAAATTAATCATATTGTTCTTTGGTATCTTTGATCTAGGTGACGTAATATAGCTTAAATGTAAAAATGAGATTTCATGTTTCTCGTATAGGAAAGGAATCATTATGCAAATGAGCTTGAATGCTTTTGTATAAAATAAAGATGTAACCAGTGGTGGAATGGCATTCCGGATTTTCTTAGATATGATTTCTTTAAGAATAGGTGTTCTTAACCTTACTATAGGTTTATTTATTGAGTAGGTTTTGGCAAAGTCTCTCTACTATTTTGTATTTTTTTTATTTACTTTTGTGCTATTTGGGTCTGCTGCAAATGATTATTGTAACATAAGGTGTCAACCTAGTTGGGATCATATGTTATATGGTGATGCTTTTGCTTGCATACTCTATTTTTTATTCCGTAAACAATTTAAACTTAATTAGAATGAAACCTTAGCTCCAGTGATCAAACCTGTCCCAATTCGGCTTATACTCACTTTGGCAATCTCTCATAATTGGCCCTTAGAGCAGTTGGATGTAAATAATGCCTTTTTAAATGGAGATCTCACAGAGGAAGTCTTTGTGTCAACCGCCTGGACTTGAATCAGAAGATAGGTCCTTGGTCTGTAAACTGAATAAGGCTATTTATGGTCTTAAGCAAGCTTGTCTTGAAAGATTAAAAATTGCCTCGTCAAGACTTCACTTTGTTGCCTGTAAATGTGATCCCTCATTATTCATATACTCTAAAACAGGTTCCACAGTTTATGTTTTAGTTTATGTGTATAATATTATCATCACAGTTAACAATACTCCTCTTATACAAACTTTTACGCAAGAGTTTCTCTCAAGGAATTGCATGAATTTTGGATTATTTTCTCAGAATTGAAGCTGGTTATCAGTCCAATGATTTCTCTTTATCTTACGCAGTTCAAGTACATTTAGGAATAATTTCTAAGACTATTATGTTGGAGGCCAAACCTATTACCTAACGAATGGTAGGAGGATGCAAGCTTAACAAAGATGGTTCTGCCCTTTACTGAATCCATCATTTCAAATGTCTATTGTTGGCTCACTTCAATATTCAACTATCACACATCCAGACATTAGTTTTAATGTATATAGAGCGTACAAGTCTTCACCTCTTCATTGGACTGCTGTCATCCACATTTTGCGCTATCTAAAAGGCAACATTACAACGGGTTTATATCTCTTGCCTGTCTGCACCCTTCTCCTTCACTGCCTATTGTGATGCCGATTGGACTGCTGATCCAGATGATTGCAGATCTACCTCAGGATCTTATGTGTTTTTTAGTCCAAATCTTGTCTCATGGTGGTCTAAAAGAACAAGTAGTTATGGCAAGATCTAGTACTGGGCCGAATATGACAGTCTTGCTTTGGCCACAACAGAAGCTATTTGGATGCAATCATTATTGTCTGAGCTTGCTGTTTCTCATTACATACCAGTTATCTATTGTAACAATCTCAGCATGGTTGCGTTGGTCATATCATAATTGAATTTTACATGCAAGAACCAAGCATCTTGAGTTGGAACTGGTTTTTGTTAGAGAAAACGTTCTCAAACAGAATCCTCACGTTGTTCATGTTCCTGCAGTTGATATTCTTACAAAATCTCTTTGTCCTTCTCCTTCTCGTTTGTTTACTTTTTGTTTGATTAATCCATTTATAACCCAATCTGAATTTGAGGGGGTGCTAGTATAAGTAATAAAAAGCACTTTTGCTTCAATGTATCTCTTTTTTTGTTATTGGGCTGTAGCTATTATGTTCTCCAGCCAGTTATTGGGCAGTAGTGGTGTCTGACCCATCTCTATCTTGTGCCTACTATAAGTGACTCATCGCTATCTGATGTAACCAACTTTTCATTCCTCAATAATATTGCTACTTCATTTTTCATATTTTATGAAATTCTATTATCAATTTCTGTTAAATATCATAATATCTACTACTACAGTAACTAGATGATTTCCATGGGTCAGTGACTCCTCTCAGGTAAGCTTTTGCAAAAGTAACATCAACCATAAATTAGCAACATTTGACAATCTAAGTTATGTAAAACAAGAAAAGGGGAACCGAGAAAAAATTGAAGAAAAACAACACTTACGGATAAATTCAAGTTGGGACACTGCAATCCTACACTAGATATATAGGAGATTCAACCACTTTTTAAACTCAAAAAATCCAAATCTAAAATAGGAATAGAACATGTAAATTTCAACTAAATTCGTATATCCAAGACCCAAACAACTAAAAACAAATTCCCATGTTATGAATTCAACAAGCAAAATTACCTAATTTCACATTGGTTAAGAATGCTACATAAATTTGGTTAATGCTCTTGATCTCATAAAATAAATAAGTACTTTTTCTAAATTACCCTCATTCATATTTATTAGGGACGGTGCCCAAGTTTAAACATAAATGGATTTTTGAAATAATAGCTTTAAATAGGATTGAGTTGGTTTGACTTTGTTTATATTTAAGTACAATAGACATGGCCCTTTTCTTGATTATATTTGAGTCCAAAGGAAGTATTGCCGAAGTGTATCACTCGACTATTTTATGCACACGTATATACAGGACATTAATTACGACGTTTGTTACAGCCCAGAAAATAATTTATCAGGAACAACTGGAGATATATGATATACCTGTAAAATCAACAGCCACCATGAAGTTCAATTCAAACCCCCCAGCCAAGTAATCCAAGAAAGAATATTGGACACTTTCAGTATATTTGTCAACGTAAAAGCGGCCCTTTAACATCTGCATTATAGTTAAACTTTCAGGAAAATATAGAGGAATTAATGATTGAAATGAACTTATTTTAATATAATAAAACCTTGTTATGAGAATTATGACCCGCAGCAGCAGACAGAACAAAATTTCCTCCTTGGCCACTGGAATAAAGCTTCTCCAGCTCCATCAAAGATGTCTGCACTTTTCTGATAAAACAAGAATAAACAACCCTAATATGCATTTTATCCTAGAAATAGATTTAAGGGACAACGAACAAACGACTGAAAAAGTTAACTGCTGATTACCCCATCAAATCATGTTTGCCGTTGCTATTAAAATTATAGCACTCCAGTATCAAAGGATTTTCCTGTATATAATAAAAATGAGAATGAGATAGCTTCCAGTATGCCACCATGTCTATACCAGAGTTCAAAACAGCACCCCAAAATAAAATATAAAATACGTGATAAAGTAGGGACAAATTTCTTTATGTTAACAATAAATGGATAATGACCCTTTCTGCAACTATAAGGTTGTAGGACACTGGCTTGGTGGTCACTTTAATCACTGAAATCTCTCCCATTGTATAATGGTGGACATCTCATGCATCAGACAGACCTTATGATAACAATGTATGAATGCTTTCAATGGACTTCAGTGGTATGCCAGCAGCATACCTTCATTACAAGTTAACACTAACTAAAACCCAATACCATATGTAGAGAGAACTGTAGAAATACTGTGTGATGGAATCCCTGCGTGTGCTGCACAGCTGAGAAACATACACAAACACATACATATAATACATAGTGTAGCACAATTATCTAGAGATGGGCTCAAGACATTTGTCAACTGATCTCTAGAATATTCGTCTTTGCCCCAGTGGAGATCAAGGTGTGCAAAGTTGGAGATCCCAAAACATGATTACAAACTAATGAATATCGTCTAGAAAGCCCATGCAATGTTATCAACATAAAGAAAGTTTGTTGTTGCTTGAGTTCTTGGGCGGGAGTGGTAGCAGGGAGCTAGAGTTCATTGAAGTCATTTGGAAAAGACCATGGACTTTGCCCAAGTACTCAACCATGGAGCTATCAATGTGGCGAGGGGCTATGATAATCAAGAGATTGTGGCAAATGCCATAGGCATTGAGTACCATTGGTGTATAGCAATTGAGCTTGCTCTCAAACCCTAGAATGTCTCATGGGTCAGGGAAGGATGAATAGATGACTGAAAAATGCTACAAATTTAGGTATCAACTTTGGTCCAACGAGGGTGTTCCTTTTCATCAATGGAGGAAACTCTCTCAATGAGATGGCCAACATAATTATATACCTTAAGCCAAAGCTTGATATCCAAGGCCTAGGTGTCATAATTATTGCATCTAACTTGTCAATGGAGAGTAAGACATTGACATAGTAGAGATTGAATATTTAGACCTATCAACAAGACTATCCATGAGTCACTTGGAAGAGACAGAAAAGAGTAATGGGAGAGAAAAAAAGTCCACAAAAGAGAGGAGCGATGAATAGCAAACTTCAATCTGTTAGATCAAATACTTATCACTAGGTCAAAAGTTATAACTAATAATTAGAGCAAAACTTTTTTTATTTAAGAGCATTACAGCCCAAGTGTCGCAATTCAATTATGACTTGATCCACCTGACTTCCATCATGGAATAATTGATGCAACCCGTAACACAATCACCAAGCACAGACCAGATCTAGTAAAAAGACATTGAGACGAGTGCAACGCCAATTGGAAGAACGGGCTGAGGAAGATGATGAGCATTAGGGAATCTTGCTGCTCCAATGTATGCAAGACCAGCAGTGCTGGAATCATTTGGATGGCTTGACTTCGATGGTGGATTTGGTGGTCGAAGTTGCCATCGGTGACAATGGTAGACAACTGAATATTTCTAACCATATACTTTATATAGTTATGAAAAAAAAATGCAATGACCTTTCATTTGAGGAAATATTTGAAATCAATTATATGTATCTTTACTTTCCTAGGCAATCAAAAGTAAAATATGTCTATAAAAATATGGAAGCTAGGCAAAAATGTCATTATCATATATAAGTATTGTTGCTATTTTAAGAATTATATTAGGTTAGGAGTATAATTGCATTAAACATGTGTAACATAAATATTAGCATAAATGGTAGTATGACATTAATGCTTTTCATAACAACATTACATAGAGTCTCATTAGTAAACTGATTTGCATTTCGCTTTCCCTTTTCCATCTAATCCTTAACTTTCATTTCAGCACAGTATTCTGGCCCCTGCCCATGGTTGCCTTCACCATGGAGTTTTCAAATAATAGAACCGTTAGGATACAGTTGCAAGGTATGAGCCTTGAGCCTCACATTGGAAATAGGGGATTCTATTCTCCTGTGGGATTTAGAAGGCCTTGGGCTCTTCAACTATAATGGCTAGCTTTTGTGATGTGTTTCTCCCAAGGTTCTTATCTAGAACTCCACAATATTTTTTCTGTTTGTAGATTAGAATTTTCACTTTCCTAATTAGTTTTTCAGCTTCCTTCACATTTCCTTACGATGGTCAACTATGTGTGTTTGTCCTATTCAAGTGGAATTTTACTTCTCCATTGATTTGACCTTGTCTTTGGAAATTAGAATACCTTGGATTGTACTAGATGGATTGACTTGACATATTAGAATGAATAAGAATAATGAGGATTTTTATATCACATTTGTTTACAAATAGTTAGTAAATGATTCTTCCATTTCTCTTTTCAATATACTCTATAAAATGCAACAGACAAAACATCACTGTACGTTACTTTTATACCTTGCTTCCTATTTGTTGAATATTCACGAACACTGGCTTCCATATTGGGTTGAGATTGTTCTTTATAACTTCTGTTTTGCAAATTGGAATATGACTACCACCTTCCACAACTTTTGACATCAATAAAAAGGGATCCTGTGGGACAAATAAAAGCATGTCTTAGTTAATAATTGATGTTCCTCATAATGACTAACAAAAAGTTAAAAAAGACAAACATATACATATACATACACTTCTTGAGAAGAGATCCCTATATTCCAAATCAGAACATCTGAGTGTCATCTCTACTGTTGTCTTTGAGCTAACACATTCCTCGGCATGCACCAAGAGCTTTCCACAGTTTCGGGACTGGGTAGATCTGGTAAAATCTTCTGAGTGTAAATCTAATGCCATTGATCGATCAAACTTTGTAATTATCTGCAAGGGCCAACAGGCCAAAATTGTTATTGTTGATGGATGCATTTGTTCAGGATGCCATTTTATTTTCAGAAATTGATAGGACTGCATAATTTGAGTATATATTTCTTGGAACCAAAAATTTTCAATATGTTTGGTACTTACCCAATTAACTGGGGAAAAAAACAGCAATAGTGCTAAAGATTAGTGGTAAAAATATAGCTTCATTGAGTGTTTGAATTTTCTTTTAGTTGTCAGATATCAATGAACAAAAACGGTCTCTACTTTACCTCAGATAATGCACAGGTTGCCTCACCTAGATGTTCCTGCTCTTCTAGCTTAAGCATCTGCATAGGACAGACAAATATTTACAATATGGACTTCTATCCTCATTTATCAACATCCTATCACATCTAATGAACTATCAAGTAAAAAGGTCCAGATACAAAATTAATACACTTTCAAGGAAAGAACTTGTAAAGTATTTTTGCACACCCTTGCAAGGAGATTATAATCAGAACCACTAGTTAAAATATAAAAGTGGGGTTCAGTTGTTATCTCCAGGGGTGAACAATGAAGGCTGTGAGGAATCTAATTGTGTAAATAGCAGCAACCAAAAAATCTCATCCAGTGAGCATTGTATACCAAGTATGCAAAAAAATTTTACTGCCCTCTCTAAATGCTTCAGAACTGTGAATTCATAGCAGGACAGCATATAGCATGCAAGTTTTTCCTACAGAATAAAAACCTTGAACCAAAAAAACAAAGTAAATGTAACTGATACGCCACACCATATAATAAGGCATAAACTATATTTGAAGTCTAAACAGTTGCATGTGAAATCTGAAGACAGATGACATCAATATCAATGTTTGTATGTAATTTGCCTTGACTAAATTAACACAAATAAGATTACAAGATTCTCAGAATCATTGAGCCGTTTCTAAGCAAGCAAAAAAAAAAAAAAACTCTCATAAACAGGAAATGGTAGACTATTATCTAGTTTGATGGCAAAAGTGTATATTAGAACCATTATCTTACCGAGAAAAGAAGGAAAACTAAAAACATGTATGACATAATAAACACTATACCTTTACACTTGCATTGTGAAACTGAGTATCAACATCATATACACGAAACCTGTTATGAAAGAAATTTTACAAAACAGTTCCTGCTGAAAAAACAAAAATGTTCATGCGCCTTGTTGGAAGTAAAAACATCAACATTTAAACTTACACTAACTCCTGAACAGTCTCAAAATGATAAGTGAGAGTGTGTTTAGTAATCCATGTAGGATTTAATGAATTCAGAATCACTTCTGTCCGGCCAAGTTCCTTGAGTGCTCCATTTTTTCCTCTTTCATAAAGAACCAACATTGGATCACTCTACATAGATGAACAGAGATGAAGCATTACACAATAATCATGCATTTGATTAATGAGAATATTATCTATTAAAAGCATGACATTTTATTCAAAGAATCACAATCAGTACATCCAAACAGACAATTGAAATGACCTCGTTGATCATGTAGTTTGTTTGTTGAACTATTTTAACAAGTTCAATATGCCTTCATCCTTTACAACCATGTAAGGATGCGTTAGGGGCATTCTTTTTTTTGTCTGGAACCAAAGAAAGTTATTAAGCTTTTCATTTTTTTAATATATTCTGTTTGGCTCTCCATGCTCACTGCAAATTATTTTGTCGAAAGAATACAGTTTTTAGTATTTTAATAAGAGCTAAGGAAAGGTTTCTATGCATCTTCCACATAAGAGAACCAACTTGCATTTGACCTGAATTTTCCTTTTGATACGAAATTTTTGTAGTGCCCACACAATAAATACTACTTTTTTAACAAAAAGCATATTTCAAATCTCAATCTAGGATTCAAAACCTTTGAAACTCGAACACGCCTTTTTAAAAGAGACTAATACAATAATTTTCTAACAAATCATAAACTTATCATAAAGATAAGAAACAAATCCTATATATAATCAAGAATATTTAGATTATATATATTTCTTTTCACTTTTGTGATTTTAGATACATGAATTAGATTTATTTTTTGTTATATTTGACTAACCTTGTTTATAGATAATTTTTTAATACATAAATCTTGATTGTCAATTTATATAATTCCTAATGATGTAATATATAGATCCATGTTCCTCTGTCTTATATTTTGGATAAGATTTAGATCCTTCAGATGTTTGGCTTTCAAAAAGTAAGTTCTGATGACAGAATGATACGGTACAACTAAAACACATGACATTACCCATGTTCGAAATTCACATCAAAACAAACAAACTCGCTGCTAGAAATGTGCAATTCACAAATGCACGACCCCAAAAGCTACATGTTCTTCCTCAAATTTCTAGAACTAAAAATCAAGTGATTATCACCACTTCAGAATTTTCCTATTATCAATTTCTCCTGTAAGTGAATAATTGAGGCGCGTGTAAGATAAATAGTTCAGAAACAAAACATGATTAAGCCAGTATGAAACTAAGATTAACATCAGCGAAGTAAGTAAATAAATAAAGAAATAGCTATAAAAGAAAATTACAGAAACAGATAAAGAAATTGACAGCTGTAAAATTACAACAGCAAAACTACCATTTCTCTCAAATCATCTCAATTGTCAATTAAGCATAGGATTTCTCAGAGACTGAGATTCTCTAACTGTATCAGAACCTCATTCATTAAAGAAAAACTTCAATTCAAAAGCGTTCAAAGAGGTTGAGATTCACGCAATGACTAAAGTGACAAACCTTGGAGACTATATCCCGATCACGCAAGCCAGAAGCAGAAAACGACAACTGCAAGACAAAAGTGATTGAAAAAGCTACTTCAGTAGGTGCGAATTGAAGTAAAGCGACTTAGGAATAGTAAGAGAAAGAAGAAACAAAAAGTAAGAACCTCGATCTGAGAGAAGAGGCCGTTATAGCCGCGAGACCTGAGGAAGCTATCGACGGCGTCGTTGGGACCGTTGGTCGGGTTGAGGTGGTCGGAGGCGGTACCGCCAACGGCCATTTTGCCGCCGGCGATGTCGGAGCAACAGTTGCCCATGGGATGAAGTAAACGAGTAGTAGGTGACCGGAAAGACGGTGAAAAAAAAGTAGAAAATTGAAAGGAATATCGAGAAAAGAAAACTTAAAGACCCGGAATATCCTATTATGTATCTACTCATCACATTACCAAATTATCTGTTCTTTTTTCTTTTCCTCTCGTTACTCCTTATGTACAAATTTTGTATATAATATTATTTAAAATATTGCTGTATTACTGTTTTTTTTAATCTAATTTCAAATTAGTCATCTTTGTAATGAAAAATAACACTAAAAATTCCCGTTCAAATAAGGCTTTTTTTAGCAACTTTTAAAAACAATTTTTGGAGCCTATACACGTACTAGGTAATTTTTATCATACATGCTATGTATAAAAATGTGTTTAAATATACTCCTTAGAATTATGTTGGACAAGTTGGTAATATTGGTAATCAATTTATCATACAAAATGATTATACACAATATCGATATTAAACCAGTAAAACCTTTCAAAACTAGTTAAACGGAAAAAAAAAAGTAGAAAATCACAATTTTTTTATAAAAAAATTAAAAGCAATATAAAATGGTATTCAAAATATAAACTTATTATCATTAATAAAAAATAATATATATAT
>Ga0123340_1002729_pt1 | contig 16126 bp, 9 predicted proteins | sample SirMexnodulemix_FD_89961 | JGI IMG/M metagenome (GOLD analysis project Ga0123340, IMG submission 89961) | Root nodule microbial communities of legume samples collected from Mexico - Siratro Mexico nodule mix | ecosystem: Host-associated > Plants > Roots > Nodule | place: Mexico: Nepantla... | reverse complement strand
TATATATATATATATATATATATATATATGAGAAATGTATATAATAACAGACGACTATATTGGCACAGAGAGGTATCAAGTTTAATAATAGAAAATAATCAATTTGAGAAACTTTCCCCTATTAAGAGCAAAGAAGAATGTTATGTTTAAATATTGAATTGCTTACTAACGATCCTAGGCATCTAGTCCCAAAACTAAAACATACCACAATTGGTAAGAGTGGAGACGACGTCTTGTTATGAGCAGATCTGTATTTGTGAGTGTCTAACATGAGGAAAGCAAACAGAGCACATGAGAGGCTGACACACAGTTTTCCAAGGAACAAAATGACATCTCCGATCACGTTAAGACGACCAATCTTTAGAATATTATTCATTATCAGATCTGCCGCAATAGAAGAAGCACTAAAGAAACTTTTGCCTGTTATAGCAATCTGCAGGTGCCAAAAAGACACTGTTAAACACCAATTAAAGAAAGGTAACAGTCTGAGGAAACTTTTGCCAATTATAGCAATCAGCAGGCATCAGGAAGTTACTTGAGAATCACAATCAGGAAAAAGCAAGATGCATTGTCCTATGTAAAGGATATCAATTAGAAATATTTTGATGATACATGTAAGAGTCAGCATCAGATAAGACAATTTAATGTAAATAACTTTTGTCAAGACATTTTGTATCATCACGTTTTACTTTTCTCGCAGAACTACAATAGCATTTTCTCGATGCAACCTACTAGCATACAGAGCTCTAGGACATGTTATGCTTTCTACTATGCACACCTTACGAAACACAACCGAAGCAGGGAAATGAAATTCTGCCTCTAAGGATACTTCTATCACAATGCAACAAGTACAAGCGAATCAGCTTTCACTTGCATTTTCCCTTACTATATCTCTATTCTCAAATAATGTATTGCATCACAAAAACAAAACACATGCCATCATAATGCATGAATTAAAAATCTTCTTTACTGTAGATTAACAAATTTTACCATGATGTAAGCATTTCGATTTACTGATTTGATGGTCCATTCGATACACTTGAGGAAACATTGTGAAGATTGGTATGCAGCCTTGCCAATGCAACTGTCGTGCCCATCACTTGAGCCTTTTAGTTTGCGACGAATAGCTTCAAGCAAAAAGCGTATTGATTCTACAAATGATACAATCAGAGAGCCAAGGGCCACAGACCCGAGACTATACCGCATAAGCCGCTTCATGGAGGAAAAGACAGAAAGAAAAGGAATTTCTGGCTGCATTGTGAAATGTGAATCATATTTAGCAGCATAGATAAAAGAATTTTGTATGTGAAAACCAGAATACTTAATTAATAGATGATCTCATTCCTATACATAAACCATGAAAGCACAAGAGGTTTGCAAGTTAAGTCAGAATTAAGCTTTTACAAAGTGAATCCACCTTCAGTTCTTGACATTTGAAACATATAGTTAAACACAATCCTGCACCATATTATTGTTTTATTTAATACTGAGTCGTATTTGAATAATTCATTACGCTACTTCTTATACTGATCAGGAACCAATTCTGAACTCAAACAATTAACTGTGGCCATACTTAAGCCACGACCACAATTCATTCAATATAATAAAATTGGTCTTCTATTGACTGCAAGAGAAAATCATTGGATTCTCTAAATTGCGTTATGCATTTTGGACAAGGCATACAACTTACAGATGTTTCACCATGGGCCCAGTAATAAGACGCAACAGACCCAGCAATCACTGTTGAGGAGCAAGCTATGAAAAATTGTGTAGCCCAATAACACCCAAATAGGTGGAAAAGGATGGCAACCCCAATATGTGGTGTGTAATGAATGCTATAACCACAACAACGATCACAGTTTACCCGTTTTGCAGTAAGATCATATGTGCAGCAGTTAGAGTTGCAATTGTTCTGAACAACCTGGCCAGAGCTGAACATATGAAGAGAAGCTGAAATCCAGAACATGTAAAACACAACAAGGATACCGTATGGTATGAGTGGGAAAATAATGAGGGCTTGAACTTCTCCTATCACTTTTGCCGCAACCTGTGAACAAGCATTAAAACAATTAAATTGATTGACTCTGTTATGCAAATAATTAAGCATTATAATTTCAGGCTTACTGGTTTGTAGCCTAGGCGTTATGACAACAGAATGTACTAACATAACACATCATATGGGAGTAAAAGTGACAAAAGTGCGTGGGTGAGGTGGATAGAGATCATTCAATGAGGATGAGTTTTATAGTATATCTACACAAAAAAGTGTTACGGTTTGTGAAAAGTACAGCTGCCAGAAAGGAGGATAAAAGTTGTAGGATTTATTCATTGATAAATAAGAGGAATGGTAGGTTAAATCTATATGGCCATAGTTGGAGAAAGCTGTCAATATTTCCATTGGAAGATGAAAAATAAGCAAAATTAGCACTAGTTAAGAAGTCTTATTTTCCCGCACAGGTCTATAAATGTACCCAACTGCTCCTCCGTAGCCAGTAACACTATAATCATAGTGTAGGGTAGGGTATTCCTATGATTGAAGTTTATACTGAGATCTTTGGCCTAAAGTACGGTGACACCTTCTCTCCGATGCATTTGGTTTTCACAAATCTATTGCCCTGACATCTCTTTTGCGATCAATGTGGTAAGCCAATTTCTAAATTTTCCATATGCATGAATTTGAGTATTGTAATACCCTAGAAAATAGTTTTTGAATAGAAACATATTATAACCTAAAATTTATCTTTAAATATAAATAAGATGACACTTAAATATATGCTTTAAAAGAGAAAAGTTTATATAAATAGAAATATCAATATTCAAATTTTATTTTTTATAAAAACCACCATCCCTCTAAAACAGTTTTCCTTTAGAGTTTTCTACATTCTCTCTAGATTTTTGATATCATCTATTATCAGATTGACGATGTCATGAGACTCATGCGGCGATTAGAGTAAGATTGTCTTATCATAATCTTAGATTGAGTAAGTTCATTTTTGCCTCTCTTTCATTTGAGTCAGTTTTCCAATCTGTCTAGTCACCTGAGTCTAGATTGTGATTGCACGTAGTGTTTTTATCATCAGGATTAGTCTTTGTTAATTTAAGGTTCTAATGATATATTCCAATCGTGGATCAGGATTTTATGGTACAGGTTAGGCTATCATTGAGATCCCTAAGTTCTTGGAGCTCTTGTGAATTAGGTAAAGGAAGCTATTTGCATGTTTTATTAATTGTTATTTTTATCTTTAAATAGAACCAAAGACTTGGATGTTGGGGTGACGTGGTCACCAAGTTCCAAATTTCTTCTGCAGGATTGTAATTAAATTGATTGCTGATGTTGTTAGAGTGGTGTAATGATGAGTGGTATAAAATGGTGATTGAGACGTAGTATATTCAGGAAAGGAGATACCTGTGTTGAGATTGTTTAGGATGTGCATTGTTTGTGGATTTGCAATAAGGATGTATCTTGACTCTACTTGTATATTAGAATCATATAGATGTAGATATTCAGGTAGTCAGAGTCGAAGAAAGTTGATATGACTGCGTTATGGTGAGGAAAAGAACCGATTGTACCAGATCATATGGAATAACATGTTCATATAACTACGCTACGGTGTGGAAAAGAACTGATTGGACTAGATCATATAGATTAAACCTATCATATGAGTGTGATGTGATTCATTTTGGGTTGAGGGTTGTGTGGATTTCACAACTAGGAGTCATGTGACAAGTGCAAACCTCTGAATCTTATTCAATGTGAGTCTTTCGACGTAGAGTAAAGTATCTTTGTAATGTGATGTATGAGATGAATTATGAAAGTCTAACGTATTGTAGTTTGGCTGGGATAGAAATTTAATTTATGATTATATATTTTAAAACTCTTTAGCTTAACCATCTTTTTTATCTTTTTATGTAGTGATTGCTTTATTTCTAAATTTGCAATGATCCTGTATTAGACGTGAGCATATGGTTTGGCAATTGGTGTAACTCCTTAGTGAGCTGATAGAGAAACTTTGTTTTATTTTGTGATTATATGATTATATTTCTATTAAATGTGCAGAAGAATAGTTTGAAAAATTATAATGAATGCATAAATATTTATACATGTCTATTATTGAATTTCTGCATAATATATGGGTATCAAACTCTAGAGTTAATCCGTAAACCCGTCCGAGTTTAAGAGTCCACTGATCGGTGATCACTGAACTCGTGTGTAGAATCGTTTTTTATCAAACTCGAACCAGACTCGGATGAGCTCAGTAGACCCGGTACAAACTCGCTCGCGAGTTAAAGGTTGAGTGAATGAGTGTGGAAGAAAAGCTCAAAAATGACCCACACATGGGTCGTTGTGCTTAGTGTATCGATTTAGGGTTCCGATTTACCTGTGATGTTCGTGTTCAATTTAGGGTTTCGATTTCGGATCGTCATCATCATTCTTGCCTTGTTGTAGTTCTCGCATCATCGTCTTCTCTTAAGTGTCTCGCCATTGTGTTGCTGTCCCTTGTGTCGTTGCCGCATCACCTCCCGTCGCCATCATGTTGCCTCACGTCGTTGTTGTGCTCTGCTTCTAGTTGCATTTCCCTAGAGTAGTGGAGGTTGTGTTTCGTTCGGGTAGTGGAGGTCTGTTTCGCTGGGTAATGGAGTTTGCTTTATTAAAGTAGGTTTATGTTTACTTAGTTGCCTTTTTTTATTTGGAGTGTAGTCGTGGAGATAGTAAAATTAGAATGGAAATGTTGGTAGTTATTTAATTATTACATTATTGTTAGTGTATTTAATGAATTTATTTATTTTAATATTATGTAATTAATATTGTGATTTTTTTTTTTTTAATTTTCATATGAAACAGACTCTTATGAGTCTACAAGTCGGGTTTACTAGTCGAGTTTACAGACCTTCCACGAGTCTACATAGACTCTCGAGTTTGATAACCTCAGTTGGTATTATATGAAAAATATGAGATGTTATAGGTATTTTCATTCACATTCTAAAGTATATTAAAAAGAACCCCAAAAAAGGTTAATTATATGGACACAAGAATCATACTTGGATTGTGGGATACTCAAATGCTGAATGGACCTCTAATAGGAGATCCACATCCAAATATTGTGCCTTTATTTGTTACAACTTCATATCTTGGAAAAGTAAAAGGCAGAATTAGTCCAAGAACTAGAGCAAAAGCAGAGTATAAAGCTATGACTTGTACCATTTGAGAACTTATTTGACTTAAACCGCTTCTTAAAGATCCAAGATTTGGAGAGGTCATGCAAATGTCTCTCATTTGTGATAACCAAGTTGCCCTTCATATTGCTTCAAATCTACTAGTTCACAAGGTGACCAAACATATTGAGATAAGTTCACACTTCATTGATGAAAAGATTGTATCTTGAGATGAGCCCCTCTGCTGTGGAAGAGGTTCACCACATGCTTGCGGAGAGGAACCTGATTCTAGATGAATTGAAATGGCAATTAAATTAGACTCAAGACAGGATGAGGGGACAAGCTAAATAAGAAGAGGAGGGATGTAGAATTTCAGGTTGGGATCAAGTTTACCTTAAACTCCAACCCTACCGGATGAACTCCTTGGCAACTCGAATGAACTAGAAGCTAAGTCCTAGATATTGTAGACCATTCGAAGTGTTGGCTAAGGTGGGAAGGGCGGCCTACAAGTTGCAGCTACCCCAAGAATCGAAGATACAACCAGTGTTTCATGTTTCTTTACTTAAAAAAATGCATTACTCAGCAAGTGCAATGTCAACCATTACCCAAAGGGCAGATAGAAAGCGGGGAATTGAAGTTGCAACCTACCGAAGTGTTGGCGGTAAAGGAATTTTCCCAAGGAGACAAGGAGGTTCTAATCAGATGGAAAGACATGCCAGATTTTGAGAACACACGGGAGTTCTCTGAAGACATCAAACTCAATTTTCCTGAATTTCACCTTGAGGACAAGGTGGTTGTTCAAGAGGCGGTATTCTTAGAGACCGATTTCCGAAAGAGCTTAAGGTGTGCAAGAGAAAAAAGTTTAGGGGCAAGATGGGAATAGGTAGTGAATCGAACTAAAACGATTCAAGGAATTAAGGAAATTCTGATAGGGGATTTTGTTAGGATATTTTGTTAGAAATTAAGAATAAATATAGGATGAGTGGGAGGACTAGGGGAGGATTGAATTGGGAGGCTAGGGTTGGGAGAGTCGAGCTGCTACATTGCTCATAATTTCTCTGTTTTTCTGCTTTTCTAGTCTGATTTTCTGCTTCTAATAAATCGGTTGTTTTTTCCTATCTCTTTAGCATGTTGCTATGAGACACATACAATTTGGATGCTCCAGCTTGAGGGGGAATTTAGATTAGATTAGATTAGATTAAATAGTCTTAAATAGAATTTATTTCATTTCAGATTCTCTTCTCTAAAGTATTCTCTATGTAAAGAATTAAAAACATGAGATCATGAGAGAGGGAAAGAGACACTCTAAATTTCAAATTCTTTTGTATTATTCTCATGTAAAGTATTATTTTCCTTGAACATGTCTATAAATGTACCCCAATGCTCGTCCACAGCCAATAACACAATAATCATAGTGTATGGTACTTGAGAAGGTCTAAAAGTTACATACAATTGCTATTGGATATAAATTCAGTCAATAAAAATAAAGAATGCAATCATAGATAGTTAAATAATTGCATATCATAAAGTGATGCTTGCCTTCAAGACAGATGTTGCCATAAGGATGCGTCGAACAATAGCAATTGATGTAAGAAAGGCAACAACCATGATAAAGGTCATAAGTATGGTTACAGCTCGTATATGAGTCAGCTCCTAAAAGTGACAATTTCATTAGATCTACAAGTAAAATTCATCACTCGAGAGAGACAAAGAAGACTCAATTAGGATGTTACTTACCCTCCCATATACACTAATGTAAGGGTCATGTTCACCAATGATGGGAGAAATAGCATCACTTCCAATCCATCCAGCTGATGATTAAGAAAAAATAATTCAGTACTATTGACAGACATTTCTCCAACAACCCAATAAAGAAACAATAAAATATTGGCTAAACAGTAATATCAGAATAGGTGCCAACTAGAATCACCAATAAAACATAAATAATCAATAATTCTTCAGCAAACATATCTCCAAGAAAACTCAGCAATATAGCACTTTCAGAACTCCATATTCATTTATTTCATAAGAAATATGCATCCCGATAAATTTGATGTGTTTTTAAGCAGTACACTGAATGCTAAGTATTTTACTAAAACATGTGTAGAATTGGTCTGGCCTGGGAAGCTATTTTTAGTTTATTGTAAGTTATAAAACTAAAAATATCTGTACAAAGTGCTAAACAATGGGTTTGCCCATGCCTAAAACAAAATCCAACAGAGAAATTTCTTGTTGATAGGATATAAAAGTACAGTTGATACAAGGACCTCATGTGACAGCAAGCTCAAAATTTAAGAGAGGCTGTGCTGCTAGAAAGGAGCAAGCATTAAACAAATAGAATGGATGAAGTAGGAATAGAAGGACATTAATCCAAAAAGAGTATTCATACTATTTAAATATCTATTTAATGATATTTCATAAAAGCATCGATATTTTATTAGAAACAATTAAACTGAAACAGCCAAAAAAGAGTTACCGACCTTTTAGGTAGTAGAACATTGTGACAGATATTATTAGAACATTAAAGAGAACAACTGTTATCCAAGGCATTGCAGCAACAAAATGTCGAATCATCATCAGCCAAATCACAGACAGAAGAACAGGCAAAATCCCTCCACAAACAATCAGCACAGGCCATGCCTTTCCTATGTCTGCCATGTATCTCTGCAAATATAGGTCATGTCATTCAAATTCCGCAGCACATTAACACACAAGATACGGAATGACACAACATTCAAAATACAGATAATCAACGTTTGGTAGGGATCACAGTAGGAGAATAAAATTGAGAAAATAGGAGAGATGAAAATAGATGTGCAATCCAGATTCCGTACATAATACATATCTACAAGCATCATAATTTTTACCCCATCACTAAACTATTAGCATTTTCAAACCAACCCAGATCCTTTCCATTTAAGCATTGCCCATCTGGCTAATACAGACAAAGGGCGATGATATTGTAGTCAATGAACTACGCAGATCAGCTGTCATCCGAACTAGTATGGAGAAATGCCAATAATACAATATGCACACAGATGTAACAAGGATTTTGAGTGGTTGCACTCTCTATGAACAAATCACAATCATAATACCAATAAATAAATAAAAATGTAGAAGCAGAAAAGTGTTAACCTTTAAAACAGCGGACCGAGAATTAATAGACTTGTGGATAGACTTATCAATAACAATGTCTTCATTGATGTTAACTCCGCCCATCTGTTGCCAATGCTTCAAAGACGTGTTTGATGCTCGAGCAATAAATTGGCAACTCCAGTAAACTAGACAGAAATAAGCATTAAGAACCAGGAAAAATAAAAATTTAATATATAGGAGATTGACAGTTCTTTACCAAACCCATCCACCAAAACCCACAAAAAAATTACAAAAAGTGCATATAAAAGAAGAAGCGAGAAAAAGTAAAATGTGTCTTTCGTACAAGGGGCAACATACATCGATGGTAAAAAAACAAAGCAATGCATTCACACAACCATTTGCTAGCATACAACAACATTTTAATTTATGAATGCATCAAAATGGAATAGTTTGCTCACCATTTACACTAGGAAATATGACAGGATAACATGGACCCTGAAGTTGAAGAGAGGAATTTCTCATTTCTGGTGTAAGGAACTCGAAATAATCATAGTTCCTATTAGCCCAATCTGTCATGGAAAGACGAATATCTCCTTCCGGATAATCACACACCCAACTAAGGGAATCTTCGGAAGGTATAGGGCACTCAGACAAGCATATACTGCGGGCATCCCCCAGTTTGAATTTGCTATTCTTCAATCCACTCTCATAAACCTGATTAGGATTTTGCCAATATCTGAGCTCCAATTCACTAAGGCCAGGGTGTGCATGCTTGTCTCCACACACATTCCCTTTGTAGTCTAGTCCATAAGTAAGCCTGGCAAGTCACAGTGCCAGTAATCACAAGTTACGTGATCATAACAGCAAAAAGGAGAATAAAAGTTATGGACTTAATGCTGCTACACATTCAAGTGTCAGTTATCAAAATTTAACGATTTCACCCACCTGTTATCTCAAAATCAGAATATCGTGCAATCTGAACCATGCCTTGCAAAGAAATGAGAAAACCCATTTACCAAGAAAATGAAATTACCTTTTATAAAATCTTAATCGAGAAAACTAATCAAAGCCTCAAAACAAAAACAAAAGCGAAAAGTCACAGACTACAAGCTACAAAAAGGCATCCGTTACAAATTCCATCAAACAACAAGCACACAGATAAAGTTGAAAACTTTAGATTACTACCTTAGTGGGTTTCCTTGGTTGAAAGCAAAACTGGAGTTGACAACCATTGCTACCCAAAAAGCTATGAAGATCACAAGAACAGTGATGTCCCTGCATTTCCTGTTGTGTCTTATGATTCCACCCATTTGGGTAACTCCGTCACTTGATGGGAACCTACCTATGACTGCACCCAAAGGACCCCTCATTCTTCAAGTATGTGTGCCCCTACCAAGTTGCAAGCTTTGATTCAATTTAGCATTGGGGGAGAGGAGCACAGAGCAGAAAGGAGCTAGGGAGCGTGAAAAGGTGTGTGAATAAGCAAGTGTATTTAGATTTGGGTTTATATAATATTATAATAATAATGTAAAGTTTATCACATGCTAACACAGATTTTCTAAAGTATGTTTTATTTTATGGGCATGTTTTGTGGTTTCCGGAAGACAAGACTCGACCTGATCGGCTCAAGTTAACTACACTGCACATTACTCCAAGACAAAAATAAAAAAAATAAAAAATAAAAAATAAAAAGGATGGAGATTCCTTTTACAAAATACATGAATTGGAAAGATAATGAAGTATTTAAATTTTAGTCAAAGTGAATTGAGTTTAGGATATATTAATTTTTCATATTAAAAATTAATATGTATATATAACTTAAAAATAGACCCACTTTCTTTATTTATTTATTAAATATTTTAATATTCACTTTTAGACCCGTATTTTGTACCATATAATTAACTAGAAATTTTAACTCTCAATAAATTCGAATTGTTGATGTTTAATTTTTTGTTGGTTCAATGAATGTGCTTAAATATATATTTTCTTTTATTTTATCTTTAAATTAAGTTTTAATATTCTAAAAAAATTATGGATACAAATAAATCCATATCATAACTTAAATTGTTTATTATAATTTTTAAATGCAATATAAATCATATATTAAAATATGTTATTGCAATAAAATAAAATTATATGTCGAAAAATATTCTTTTACTAAATTTTGGTTCATAAATAGTAGTTTTAATTTAAATTATGAGCTTTGGTTAAGTCCCTCAATTTTATAAATAGTTAGATTTTATTTGTGTGTGAGATGCATTTTTTTTCTTGTTTTATTATAAATAAAGTGAAAATAATTATTTTAAGTTTACGTTAAATAGCACCCACCTTTTAATTTTAAAATAGATTTTTTTTATTTTTATGTTTTTAATGAAATGCGTTTTGAGTCTTGTATTTGGGTCATGGGTAGAAAGGGTTAGAATAGGATAATATAGTCCAGGGTTCATTATTTGGGCTTTCTAAAGTCCAATGCAAATCCTAGAACGTCCAAGGCTTGAAGTTGGTGCACAAGGAGTTGCACACAAAACAAGGAACATATTAAACATGTGCTAAATGTGAAGAATGTGCATGGGAAGTGTGAAGGCCACATGTCATGCTTTTATTGGCTCTTCTAGATTGAGGATTTTTTTTTTTAATTTGAATTTTCTAAATTTGGCTCCACTTTGGGTTGACCCTAGCACCATAAATAAGTGTGCTAGCCTATTGTATATTGATCATGTAATGAGTAAAGAAATGTTGTACAAATTCAGCTTCACTTGTTTATGTGATCACCTCTAGGTTAACTCTTCTTTTGAGTTTAGCCTAGCCACCTTGTGAGAGTTAGCCTCACCTTTCTCATATCTCCTTTTTCCTCTAGATTACTTCATTCAATCTCTGAATTATACACTACATTCACTACTTTCATTGCCTCCTCTATACTCCATTTAATGTGAAACTCCAAATCAAGCAAAGAGCCAAAGCCGATTTTTATCAATCTCGACCTATGATAGTATATTGGACCCTTAAACTAGAGGAGCCTTCATCTTTAAGAGTATAAACTCCTATGTCCATTAAGAGTAGTGACAATTTGTGGTTGTTGTCTTGAAGAGTAATCAATTCCATTATAATTTGTCTTAGTATCCAATGTAATTTTTGTTAAGTCCTTACAACAAAATGTTGAAACATGAATTTGTCTTAGTATCATATCATGATAGACACAATGTTTTATCTAATGATTATAGACAAATATATTTCGTCCAACGACAACAAAATACAAAACACTTTGTGTACATATTTCCGTTTTGATAAGCTTTTACTTGAGATAAAAGATAAGATATGTGTTTTAAAGCTCACATAGTACTACTCTTCATATAAATGTTTTAACTTTGTTTGCAAAGAATGTTCTTATGTTTGACCATAAGTGGATCTCATAAAGATTGTTAACATCATAAGATCTCTCAAGAAATGTGTCAAAGTTGCTTTTTGGCAACATATTCATTGAAAGGACATTTTGTTATTGTTGCATAGTCCATCCATCTTATGTAGTTCTAACTTTTACTTTAGTTCAGATAAATGTAATCTGACCTAGGCCTAATAAGGTGTTTGAAGTATCAAAATGTTCCTTCAAGCCTACAAGGAGAGACACAACATAAGAACGAAAGGATACCTTTTTATCTCACAACGGCTAACTAAGGAGTTGTAATGGCTCCTTCAAAAATCTTTATGTATAAAATGTAAAAAATAGGAAAATCATAAAAAATGTGATTTGATTTAATTTAGTTTGAGAAACTTTGATGCAATTCTAGCTTCAATTGCATGCGTCAATGTGCTTCTTCTTGGAGGATTGTTGTTGTGGATGTAACTTGAGATAGATGCAGCAGAAGAATTGTTGTTTGGACATGTGAGATGGATTTAGAAGTGAAATTCCCAAAGTGAGGTTAGGCCAACACTTAGGAGGAAGTCTGGAAACGGTCTTGTGTAAGACTCGTGTAGAGAGAACCTTGACAATAGTAGAAGTGCTCAAAATATTTGGTAGCAATTTGTTAAGAATCTCACGGGATTCAATATTTGATGAAGTTAAGAAATTGGACAAAAGCAAAGCCAAGCACGGAAGATGAAGAAGAAGACTTAGTTATTTTTCCAGTGGGTGTGAGTGAGTGTGATTCAAAGTTAAGGCGAACATGTGCATAGGTGAGAGGAAAATCTTTAGCATAGTTAACTCAAACTTAAAATCAAAGTAATCAAACTCGGTAAAAAGTTTTTTAGCATAATCATAAAAATTGAGTTTTTAACAAAAAAAATTATTCCACTTTTAAGAAATTGATTTATTTGCACGTTAATGTCAAATTGACTTAACTATTTTCAAAAACTGTTTGGGTATCATCTGTTTTAAATTACCTGGACAAACAAGAAATAAAAGAATGAATACATAGGAGAGAAAAACGAGAATACAAAGGCAGAAAACAAAACAATTTGGTTTCTCAAAGAACAAAGATTTGATTCTCAAGAATTCGAGACTTGATTTTCAAGGTGTCATTGGTGTTCTTCAAGGTTTTACACTGTTTCATCTTTACTAAAAATCAGAGAGTTCTTTGCATCTTAAATCTTGAACCTGTGTTGATTCAAGTGTTGCTTAGTGTTGTGTAAATTGTAATCTTTTGTTTCAAGTTGTACATTGGTAATACTATAGGGTTTATTATTGGTGAAATCTGAAAATTTTGGTGTCTAGGGTGCAAGCTTGAATATTTAGAGGTGGTATTGATCTTGTAGGGTGCAAGAGGTGTTTTTGATTGTAAGCGTGTACAATTGAGTATTTCATAGTGAAATTTTTCTTGCTAGGGTTGCAAGAAAGATTGGACATAGCCCTTGAGAAAAGGTGAACCAGTATAATTGTTTTGTGTGGATTCTCTCTGACCCTTTTCTCTGCATCCATTTTTGTTATTGTGTTTTCCATTCATTTATGCATAAGTTAATTCGTTGCCCATTGTTTAAATCATTTGTGCTTGCATAACATCACAATCTTTAATCATTGACTATATTCTTTGCTTAATTCATATATAAATTTTTTTGTGTGTTACTCTGCCAATTATGTTCTTTTCAATTAATTTAGTTTGTTGGGATCAAAATTGGTTGGATCAAAACAATCTCTTAATAGCTTTTCTGCATAATTGTTCATTATTTTTCATACTGTGGGTGATTGATTTGATATCTACTTTACATTGATTCCTTAATTAAATCTAGTTTTATAGTATATTGATTAACTAGATTGAGACGTTGCTTAATTCACGACTACTTATTGATTCTGCATTGCCTAATTAAGAACTCATTGTGTGAAAATTGATTTTCTTGAAGCTACCAGAATATAAACCGATTGATTTTCTCTACTGCACCTTAAAGCATTGATCTTTGAGATTCTTGGAAACTTTCATTTTGCTTAAAATGTTTTCCTTGCTTATTAAACTCAAAAAATTTGTAAAGTTCAATTCGCCCCTCTATTGAACTCTGCCTAAAAGTATTTTCAATTGGTATCAAGAGCTAAGTCTTGAAAGTTATTCAAGTTTCGATCCTATGGCTGAGGTAAAGTTGGGTTTTGCATAGGGTGCCTATATAAACAAGCCTCCTTTATTCAGTGGGATCAATTATCCCTTTTGGAAAATCAGAATGAAAATTTTCATTGAATCTCTTGATCGTGGTATATGGGATGCAATAGTGAATGGTCCTTATGTGCCTAAAACTATGATTGAAGGTCAAACTGTTGATAAGCCCTGGTTTGAATGGAGTGATTCTGAGAGCAAGAAAGCTCAATTTGATTGTATGGCTAAGAATATTATAACTTCAGTTTTGAATTTAGATGAGTTTTTCAGTGTCTCTCAATGTTCTTTCGCAAAGGAAATGTGGGACATTTTGGAGGTGACTCATGAAGGAACCAATGATGTGAAGAGGGCAAGAAAGCATGCCTCAATCCAGGAGTGTGAACTGTTTAGAATGCAGGATGGAGAAACCATTGCAGATGTGTAGAAAAGATTCACACATATAATGAATCATCTCGTTGGACTAGGAAAGATCTTTGACAAGGAAGAGCTCAACATAAAAGTGTTGAAGTGTCTTGATAGATCTTGGCAGCCCAAGGTCGCTACAATATCAAAGACAAGGGATCTTACCACGTTGAGCACAGTGGCATTGTTTGGAAAACTCAGGGAGCATGAACTTGAAATGAACAGATTCAAGGAGCAAGAAAATGGAGAAAGGAAAGCAAGAGGCGTGACACTTAAAATTGATTCTAGTGAGGATAGTGAAGCTGAAACCTTGAACATGCTAACAACAAAGTTCAGCAAATTCCTAAGGAAGATGGGAAAAGAGAAGAATCAATAGTCTAAAAGGTATATTAAGAAAACTAATTCTAATGCTACTAACTTCACTTGTTTTGGATGTGGAAAACAGGAACATATCAAAATGGAATATCCAAATCTGGTTCATAAAGAAAATGTTGTGGAAAAGAGGAAATTCAACAAAAACAACAAAGGAAAAAGAGCCTACATAGCCTGGGATGAATATGATTCAACAACCAGCTCTTCATCAAAAAAGAATAGGAGATCAATCTATGTTTAATGGCTAAAGAGCAATTAGAGGTAAGCAGTGTCAGCTCAACCATTTCTTTATATCAAGAAAACTACATTACCTTGGTTCAATTTTTTTTTTTTTGAAACACATGATGAAGCAAACCGATTGGCACTTGCAAACAATAGGTTGAAGAACTGGAAACTGTTAAAACTGATTTTGAACACTTGAACATGCTTTTCCAGTCTTCTAACCTTGAGGGTGAATCCAGCAAACTAGCCAAGTACGAAAACTGTGAGGTGCTGCAAGATAAAGTAAAATATTTTGTGAAAACTTCTTCAAAGCTTTCCTTGGGGACTGCAAATTTAATGTTGTTTTAGGTTCCCACAATTGCGTGTTCGATAAAACTGGAATTGGATATAAACCAAAGTTTCAAAAGAAAACTAGAAAATTCATCATCTTTTTCAAATACAGCAAAAAAACACACCTCACCCTTTCAAACTTGCTTTTATTGTTTACATAAAGGTCATTATGCTATAAATTGTAGAGTTAGACTCTTTGATGTTCCAAATGGCCTAGTAAGGTGGATACCAAAAGGTGATCATAAAAACTCTAGACCCTAAGTTAACAGGGTACCAACCTTTATTCATTAATCTATTTTGCAGACTAAAGATGCAGACAACAAGAAGCTTTGGTACTTGGATAGTGGATGTTCTAAGCATATGACAAGGGATGCATCTGAGCTCATTGGACTGGTTATAAAACATGGTGGATTTGTCACTTATGGTGACAAAAATAAAGGCAAAATAATTAGCTATGGTTATATATATAATACCTTAGAAAATAACCCCAGAATAAAAAAAAAACAACCTAAAATTTAGCTTTAGAGATAAATAAGATAACACATATTTTTTTAATAGAAAAGTTCTTTAAGTAAATAAAAATTAGTTATTTAGTTTTTATTTCTATAACAATCACCAACTCTTTCTCTCTCTCTCTAAAAAGTTGTTATTCTCCTTTTCTTTGCCTTCTCTCTAGAATTCCACCTTCCTTCTTTATCAAACTGACGATCAGAGATCACTCCTAGATTCCTAGCATTGAGTAGAGCAAGAGTGCTTGATCAAATTCTTAAATATAGTTAGGTTGCCTGTGATTTAAGGTTTTTGGAACTCTTTTGAGTATCTCCATTCTACAAAGGTAAGAAAAGCTAATAGTATGTTTTTATAAATGTTAATTTATTTTGAAATAGTGAATATTATGTATGATGTGTGACATTTTTTTGTGAATTTGGGTAAGAGATGCTAAATGCATATATATATATATATATATATATATGTAG
>Ga0123340_1002727_pt1 | contig 16131 bp, 8 predicted proteins | sample SirMexnodulemix_FD_89961 | JGI IMG/M metagenome (GOLD analysis project Ga0123340, IMG submission 89961) | Root nodule microbial communities of legume samples collected from Mexico - Siratro Mexico nodule mix | ecosystem: Host-associated > Plants > Roots > Nodule | place: Mexico: Nepantla... | reverse complement strand
ATGTAATATTAATTTATATTAAAATACTATTATTTTTTAAAAATTTAATAATTTACATTAAAAAAATTTATTAGTAATACTAATTATTAATATTAATGATGGTTATTTTAAAATTTTCTAAATTTAATAATAATAAGAAAGAATATCTAATATTCAATTATTTGATCATTTTATTAATTTTATATTGATTTTTTTCTCGAAAAAATTATATAAATAACATAAATTAATTTAATAATTTATAAAAATTATTTTTTATAAAAATTTCTAAAAGAAAAAGGAAAAAAAAAAGTTATAATTTGACTCGCCGGAATCAAATTTCAATTTATTTTCTGACCACCGGACGACAAATTCCCTGACAAAAATGAGTTTCCTGGAATCTGATTTTTGGTTTGCTATAATAAATACGTTAGTTACATAAAATTTGTCGCTAACTCTGTTGGGAAAAAATTTTATCGACATTAATGTTTATGTTTTACTAGTAATGAATTAGTGCTTATTTTTAGCTAAAGTCTAAAGATTTTACAAAAAAATGAGCATTCCAATCTATCAATCAATAACGTTACCTGTCTCATCATCAGGTAGTTCAATTTTTACATCGAATATTTAAATTTGAATGTAAATCGTATTAATACCGATAGTTCAATTTTTACATCGAATATTTAAATTTGAATGTAAATCGTATTAATACCAAAAAATTAAAACAACGAGGAATAAAGAAAAAAATTATAAAATTAAATATTAACAAAAAATTGTAACATACATTCCGGGAACCACCGTGACAGCAGACCTCGATAGCGGCAGAACCACCATGAGCGGTGTCGACTGGCATAGAAAGTGTTGCGTGTTGATAGCTTCTCCACCGCCAGTGACGGTGGTTGCGCATTTGATGCGCCGTCCACGGTGACGTGAAAAAGTACTTTTTACATGAGCTTAACAAAATATACACGTAATTCAAATTTAAAATAAAATTAAATAAGTAATCCAACCAATTCAAATAGTACTCATTAGATTATGAACACTAACCTATTTCTTTAATAAAAAAATATGGTTTATCATCTTATTAACTTGTACAATTTGTAGAAGAATAAATAATCATTATGGTTTCATAAAAGAAAGAAAAGAAAAAAGCTCTCTTTTATATTTTTGAACAGATAAAACTTACTCAGAAGAAAGAAAAAACCAACCTTCTGTATATGTACAGGAACCAATATCCAGAGCCATTATCCAAACAAACAAATTTTATAATACTTTTTTATTTGTGTCTTTATCAATTACGTTACTCATTTTAGCTTCCTCTCTTCTATTTTATCACTTTTTGTTTTTATTTTTAAAGTATGTTATATAAAAATTTTATATGAATAAAACTTCTACATTTTCAAATGCAGTTTTATTACACTGATATAAAAATAGACTTAATGTGCTCTATAAGCCGACCAAGTTGACTTGTCGACTTTTGCACTGTTGTAATAAACATTGTGGACCCCAATAGAATTAAATCCAGTATTTTTTAACAAAACATTATAATCATGTATTTGTTTTAAAATTTTCAGCAATCTATTTAAATTTTTTTGAAGAAAATAATATTTTATATTTCTTTAAAATAAAATACTTTTACTTGTTTTTTCTCATAAATAAAAACTGAAAAAAAATTGTAACATATTGGCACTTTAAAAACAAAATATGATGAAAACTCCATTATGTATGTATATTATTGTATTATTATAATATATCTATTGAATAATTATTTTATTTTTTAAAAGTATTATTTTTAAATGGAAATGAGAGGGATACAACACCCACAATATAACTAAATTTCAAAAGAAAATTGAAATGAAGCTATCGAAATGAGAAACTAGGGACAAGTATAGCTTTTAAAATTTCAGAGCTCAAATAATTCATGAAAATGAAACACTCACAATTCAACTTTTAACCAGCCAATGGTAATTTTCTGTTTTAGGTTCTCTATCTCATATATCAAAATTAAAGGCATGGATTAAAAAGGCAAAAATCAAAACAAATTATATGTATGGTGAAAATTTAGAAATAACATATGACTAAAGAAGATTCCTGATTACAAAGGAAAAAAGAAAAATTTGTTGCAAATCATTCAACAATATTTTGTAACAATTAAGAACATTTTAAAAGACACAATTTTTAAGATTAAGAGTATTTAAGAGAAGCATTTATTTAAACTTTTACCATTTTGGCAAAATTCCAATTTTGTTAAGCGAATCTTGCATGCCAGATTGATTATTATTGTCTTTATCCTTCACATTTTTTCTTTGTAAGCAAAAGGGTTGATCTCTAACATCACAAAACAAAGAAGTGAAAAAACAAAAAAGAAAAAAAAAACATTTTGACTCCATTATTAGTGTCCAAACTCGTCATCACAACATTTTTGTGGCATTATAAATACACTACCCATTGAAGCCTCTTCTCTCCGTATCTCAACTCAACACACACTACCTCTGCTCAAACAAAAACCACCAACGTTGTTTTTTCTCTTTCTCTTCTTGTTTTCCCTTCTCAGCCATGGAAGGAGGTGTGCCTGAAGCTGATATGTCAGCTTTCAGAGAATGTTTATCTCTTTCATGGAAAAATCCTTATGTTCTTCGCCTTGCTTTCTCTGCTGGAATTGGTGGTCTTCTCTTTGGTTATGACACTGGTAAATAACCAAAAAACAAAAAACAAAAAACAAAAAATCTGAGTTATCATACCCCATTTTAACCATGTTCTTCTCTCTCACAAAAAAATTCAAAAATACTGTTTTTTTTTTTTTTTTTTCAGTTTCTTGTGATGAAACAACCCTTTCCTCTGTTTCTGACCCTCTCACCATTCCCACTTACATCTCCATGCTTTCTAAGTTCTAACCACAAAATCACTCATTTTTTTAGGATTATGTGCTGGAAACTGTTGTATATTGCTTCTGAATCATGTTCATTTAAGATAGATTAGTATATTACATAAGGGTACATGAGGTTTATTTTTATCATATGATTATTATATATATATAAGAAAATAATGATATGATTAGTGTTGTTATTATGATTTTGTTTGGAATTTGGTTGATGATTAATTGGTGTGTTTGTGTGTGTAAGTGCAGGAGTTATATCTGGGGCTCTTTTGTATATCAGAGATGATTTCAAAGCAGTGGACAGAAAAACTTGGCTTCAGGTAACATCAATCTTCTCTGAGACCATTGATGCAAGAATTCAAAATTCCTGTGAATTGAAACCTACTTTTATGGACTTTAATGCCCTTCCTTACATGCTCTCTGTTCACAGCCTCCAACTTGCAGAAAAAACAAACTTATCTTTTTCTGTGTTTCAAATACTCACACAAATAACCTCATACAATTATAATCAACATATTTAAGATTTTTACACGCAAGATAAATAATAAATATATCTTTTACACAATTTTATTTAATTAGTTTCGTATTTTAAAGAAATACTTTGGATGAATAATAAAATAATTATGATTTTTCATTCTAACTATAAGGGAAATTTTCTGTTTGCCTTCATGCTATTTAAAGTGAAATTTTATTAAAAAGTAAAGATTTTTGGCCACCAAAATCAACAGAGAAGTTTTTTTTTTTTTTTTTATATTTTTTTTTTTATTTTCGGGGAGTGTGAAAACCGTGACTTGGTTTCTCAGTGATACACTTTTCTTTATAATCTTGAAAGATAAATTTTAACTTTGCATGCAATTAAGATTTTTTTTTTAAGATAATGTTTTTAAATGTTCGTCACGAACTTTTGAATTGCCTGATCCCCTTTCACGGGATGAGATCCGGTTAATAATTATTTGATTAGTCTATGCATATTTAAATTTACGATTTTTTAATTATTACTATTATTTATTAAACTAACCCAGTTTTTTTATTCCCATAATTAACTTCCCTTTGCGTGTATCCAAGCGCTGAGTTTAGTCAGTGTTTGTTTTAAGCGTTTATTTCCACATTTAATGAACAGCCATTAGGATTTGTTCCCTTCACGTTAGGAAGCTTTGGAAAATGCATCAACAACCAACTAATTACTGTCTTAATAACAGTGTAAAAACTGGATAAATCCAATTATAATTATAAAAATTAATTCAAAATCAGCTTTTTATGGTGATGTATATTTATGAATGAACATGTAATTAAAAGCTTTAATTTTTACAGCTGTACTTTTTAATTGATTGGTGCAGTAACCATGAAATACAAATATCAATATTTCTGGAGATGTGTGCATATGAATAAATGTTTTCATGTTTTTTTTATGGTATAATATCAAATAATGATAAAAAAATATAAAGGGTATCATCAACTGAAAATTTGACACGTGTAATGTGTTCCAATGGTGTGTTAGCTCAAGAAATGTTCCGTTGGTCCCGTTGAGGTGTTGGCCAACAAAGCAAAATTGAGCACCAGCTACAGCATCCACTGAAAATCCCCTAAATCCTAATTATATTCTTAACCTGCGTAATCAATCTTCAAACACTTCATTAAGAGAAGAAAGTAACTTGTGGTATACTTTGATTCTAATTTAGTTTCATACTTTAGTAGTTATATGGCCTCAAATCTATGTCATAAAGGTCAGATTCTTTTTCTTTCTTTTCAATTTTGGACTTTAATTTCATGCTGTGCTATAGTATGTGTGTTATTGAATTGGAATTGTGAGTAAATTACTATTGGGGTGCTACAAAATCTAGCACACTTTTTAGGTTATGCTGAATCTGAAACTGTGGTTCTTTGTTGTAAAACAAATTTATGGTTATGTATGACTTTTGGTATACTCATTTTGTGTGAACTGTGGAAAAAAAATCTCAGGAAGCCATAGTGAGTACTGCAATTGCCGGAGCCATCATAGGGGCTTCAGTAGGAGGATGGATCAACGATCGATTTGGAAGAAAGAAAGGGATTGTTTTAGCAGATACCCTCTTTTTTATTGGGTCTGTTATTATGGCTGCTGCAAGTGGTCCTGCTGTTCTCATTGTGGGTCGTGTATTTGTTGGCATTGGTGTGGGTATGGCTTCCATGGCATCACCCCTCTACATATCAGAGGCTTCACCAACCAGAGTAAGAGGGGCCCTTGTGAGTCTCAACAGTTTTCTCATCACTGGAGGGCAGTTCCTCTCATACCTCATCAACTTGGCCTTCACCAAGGTGGGAAACTGTGCTATCACTTTTCACTTTCTCACAAATTTGTCATATATGTTGGTGTTCATGAAATGGGTTTTCTTGATATATGCAATTTCCTTGAGTGTATTTAAAGGTAGACTCTAATCAAAATTTGGAGTTTAACCTCTGTAATCCATGGGCTGAAGAGGGTAACTAAGGTGAAACTTTTTTAATACTGATTGAGAAAAAGTAATAAAAACATACAAGGAAATGCATCTAAATTTTGTCCTGTATTGATAGTGTTGGATAGGCCTTAGCTATTCAATGTTTACCAGGAAAGAAATTGAACATACATGAGAGAATCCATTTGTTTTGCATACAGAAGGTTGGTTATAAAATTAAAATGTGGTGGATGCTTGAACTTTTGTCCTGGTGTTCTTTTGTTCATCTAGTATGGTAAATGAATTTGTGCATAATTTTTTGTTCAGGCACCAGGGACATGGAGGTGGATGTTAGGGGTAGCGGCAGTACCAGCTTTGATTCAAGTTCTATTAATGTTGACTCTCCCAGAATCGCCTCGTTGGCTGTACCGCAAGGTTAGATTATCATCATTGAATATTGATCGATGGTCATTCATATGTGAAACTGTAAATCTTAATTGTTGGTACATTTTTGTTCCCACAGGGTAGGGAAGAGGAGGCAAAAGCAATTCTGAAAAAGATTTACCCTCCTCAAGAAGTTGAAGGTGAAATTCAGGCTTTGAAGGATTCAGTTGATATGGAAATTAAGGAAGCAGAATCATCAGACAAGGTCAGCATGATCAAACTTCTGAAAACCACAGCTGTGAGAAGAGGTTTATATGCAGGCATGGGCCTTCTAATCTTCCAGCAGTTTGTGGGGATCAACACTGTGATGTACTACAGCCCCACCATTGTTCAGTTGGCTGGTTTTGCATCTAACAGAACAGCACTGCTTCTGTCACTCATCACTTCTGGCCTGAATGCATTTGGTTCAATTCTGAGCATATACTTTATTGACAAGACTGGGAGGAAAAAGCTTGCTCTGATCAGTTTGTTTGGAGTTGTGTTCTCCCTGGCTATACTAACTGTCGCTTTTAGAGAAAGTGAAATTCATTCTCCAATGGTTAGTTCCATTGAAACCTCTAAGCTCAACAGCACATGTCCTGATTACAAAGCAGCTGTGAACCCTGGTGCATGGAGTTGCATGACATGCCTAAAGGCTTCACCATCTTGTGGTTTTTGTGCTGCTGATGACAAGGTAAATCCCTTCCACCCTTTTTCATTTTACCAACACCATGTTTCAATGGTGTGGTTCACAACACTCTTAGCAAATTATTAGGAGAGAAGGGCTAGAAAACAAGTTATTTCAATTCCAATTGTTGACCACATAATGCATATAGCAGGATTTTGCTTGTGACATTACCATCAATTATTAGGAGGGAAAGGAATGAAACAAGTTATTTCAATTCCAAATGTTGACACATCTATGTATATAATTTTACATCTTATATTTATTGACACTAATCTCAATTAAATCTGCAGCTTTTACCCGGGGCATGTTTGATCTCCAATGATAGCACAAAGGAGATGTGTGGCAGTGATCATAGGGCATGGTACACTAGAGGGTGTCCTAGCAAGTATGGTTGGGCTGCATTAATAGGCCTTGCTCTTTACATAGTTTTCTTCTCACCTGGGATGGGAACTGTTCCATGGGTTGTGAACTCTGAGATCTATCCCTTGAGGTATAGAGGAGTTTGTGGAGGAATAGCATCCACAACTGTTTGGATTTCCAATCTCATTGTTTCAGAATCCTTTTTGTCCTTGACAGAAGCTATTGGCACAGCATGGACATTCATGTTGTTTGGAATTGTAGCCATTGTGGCCATTTTCTTTGTCATTGTTTATGTACCTGAGACCAAAGGGGTTCCAATGGAAGAAGTAGAGAAGATGCTGGAACAAAGATCATTGCAGTTCAAGTTTTGGCAGAAGAGATATTCTGGCTCTGAGAAGCACTGACTCAAACAAGAAAAAAAGAAAAAACCTTGTTTGAGTCACGTTTAGTTGTTATAGCTTTAAATAGTGAATTAAGTGGCTTGTGAAGTATGGTATTGACAATGGTTTCTTTTGGTAAGATTTGTGAGTTAGAATTTTAGCTCTAATGTGTATGTAGTTGATTAGTTGGGTTGCTGAAAAATCCTTATGAGATCCCTAGAGGATTGATATTAAGGTCTTATTTATGAATTAATAAAAAAAAATTATTATCCATTGCTTTACATTTCTTTTGTCAATATTATGAAACTTCAATATCAAGAATTTGATCTTCTAACATAACCATTTTCTATTTGGCTTCTTTTTCTCCTTTATACTAACTAACGGTAACAACACAAGAAAACGTTTGAGAAAGTGTTTTTCTATATCTTCTTGCATCCCCCTTAAATTTTATACTACTCTGAATTCATGTCATGATAATTCATGGCAAACAAAAGCTGAAATAGGAAAATAACTGAGCAAAATACACTCTTTTTCCAATCCACTTTTTGATTAAAATTAATACGAGATTCACGTGTTGGTGGAATCCAAATGGCATTCACATAATAAAAATTAATGTGTCGAAAGGTTAATATTAAAAAATAGTGTATATTATGTCAGCATATTCGAAACTGGACAAATTTAAGTTGCAACTGTACCTCATGGACCATGCAGTGTGTGGGTCAAATTTAAAGGATTATAGTTGGTGGACATCCACCAATTGGTCATAATTTCAAGTAAATTGATAACTTCACTCATCTCTTGAAATTATAAAACTTAGATTGTGTTCAATGCTCCACACAATTGCTATGGATGAGGAATCCGTTAAAAGACTATGGTGCATACTAATGTAAAATCTTTATCTTTTTGTGATAATAGTGTTGTAATTAATTTATTCAAAAATCTAATTTTGTATTTTAAGGTCGTATGTTAAAATCAAACACTATTTTATAGGAGATCATGTTTAAAGAGTATTATAGATTTGTAATATTTTCTAACGTACGATAAGTTTGCTGATGTATTTACAAACGTTGAAGAGACATTCAATCGTTTGAAAACTCTTTAGCATGATTTTGGTGGAAAAATGATTGAAGAAATGTAATATGCATTAAAAATCAAATTTTTTTATACACTAAAGAGTCTAGTTTATACCTGGCATGTTTTTAAAATTTATTGTTAACTCCTTGCGAGTATACTAAGACATGTTTTTAAAATTTATTGTTAACTCCTTGTAAATATACTAAGATATGTTTTTAAAATTTATTGTTAAGTCCTTGCGAGTATACTAAATATTACAAGTAATAAAAATGAAAAGTTGAAGTATATTTTTTAAGGAATTTATGTATGTTCAGTTAATATGAATTCTTTTGTACTAATTTAAACTACACCTTAACAACTTTGGTTCATACAAATTTATCTAGTTGTGATAATTCTAAATTTAAAACATTCTAGATTTAAAATTTATGTGTATGATATTTAGTGCATTTGTTTATTAATAGGAGGAATTAAAGTGAATGTACAATTATTAACATTGTACTTATCCCAATTCTACTTACATGTATTTTAAATTCAATGTTTTGACTTCATATCGTGGGTTGTTGATAGAAATAAGATTAATTTATCCCAACTCTACTCATATGTATTTTATATCCAAGGCTTTGAATGCATACTAAGAGAAAGACTAATTGTATATAAACTTTAATTTTCTCTTTACTAAACACACACGACAAATATTAAAAATCAAAGATGTGTTCAATTATCAAACAAGACTAACAAAATTACAGTTTACTATTTTTTTTATTATACTTAAAAATGAAATATATCTAATTATAATAGTGAATTGACTATTTACCAATATCTAAATATAATTTTATTTCATTAGATTTATAAGTTTGGACATGTTCCATCTTTTGGATTTTGTTAGTTTATATTAGTTTTTATAAGACTATTATTTATATCTAAATGTTTTAATGCATGAAAACATTAAATACATGAAAAATGAAATTGTTTCATTTAAATGTAATTAGATGTACTCTAGATCCTAAAGTGTTAAAAGAAGTTTAAGAAGTTTGAAATAATGTTTTGTATTAACGATTTTGTTTGTCAAGTTTATGGATAAGACTCAGGAATGACAATTGAGCCAAAGAGGCGTGGGTTTGACTATTTCTTTCCATCTCCATATTCAATAATATGCATTTTTTTCCTCATCCCATCAAGAAACATGTATATTCATGCCTATACCCTCTACAACCCTCTTATTATTCTAAATATTAATTAAATAATTTTCTTATAAAAAATAAAAATCATAATAAAGAAAACATTATATTATCTAATATTTAATGTCAAAAAATACCCACTTATTAAGTTTTTTTAATTATCTAATAAAAGATATTAATATGAGGACAAATATATATACATCTCATCCTTATAATTACTTTATAAAATCTTTATCCATTCCTATATGTAATTAATGTAGAGATTAATTTTGTCATATTTGATAAGGCTATTATGAAAATGAGTGGAAGACTAGATGTACATGCACTAAATGTGAGCAAAGCTTTTGTGAGCAAACCCGTTTGTTTCAGTTTGTGATGCCACCAAACCAATTGTGAAAAACTTGATTATGGGTATATGCTTTAACACAGGATCAACACTACTTTGGTTTCTCGAATTTGATTATGGCTTATGCCCCTTTCACTTTGCAAAATGTATAACACATCAAATCTATGCTCTATGTTTAGACTTGCAATTTCAAGGTCCAAATTCATGCACACAGCAACAAACATATGCAACAATGTGATCTCAAAATCACATCTTTTCACCCCGGAGACCCAAGATTCTCTCACAACCCATTTGGAATCTTTGTTCCAAGGTTGTTCAGATGCTTCTTTGCTTCAACAAGTTAGACAAGTTCACACCCAAGTCGTTGTTGGTGGCATGAGTCATATTTGCTCAATGAGTTCCAGGATTTTGGGGCTGTATGTTCTTTGTGGTAGAATCAAGGATGCAGAAAAATTGTTCTTTAGGCTTGAATTGTGCTACGCTCTTCCTTGGAATTGGATGATAAGAGCGCTTTACATGTTGGGGTGGTTTGATTCTGCTTTATTGTTTTACTTCAAGATGTTGGGTAGTAAAGTTTCACCTGACAAATACACATTCCCTTATGTGATTAAAGCTTGTGGTGGTTTGAATAATGTGCCGTTGTGTATGGTGGTTCATAATATGGTTCGGTTGATGGGGTTTCATGTGGACTTGTTTGTTGGTAGTGCTTTGATCAAGTTGTATGCTGATAATGGTTATATTCATGATGCACGACTTGTGTTTGATGAATTGCCTCTGAGAGATACCATTTTGTGGAATGTCATGCTTCATGGTTACGTGAAAATTGGAGATTTTGACAATGCAATGGGGACTTTTCGAGACATGAGGACCTCTTATAGTAAGCCTAATTCAGTGACATATACTTGTATTTTGTCTATATGTGCTACAAAAGGGAAATTTTATGTTGGTGCTCAGCTTCATAGTCTTGTTATTAGTAGTGGATTTGGGTTTGATCCACAGGTAGCAAACACACTGGTTGCCATGTATTCAAAATGTGGGAACCTTTTAGATGCTCGCAAGTTATTTAATACAATGTCACAAACTGACACGGTAAGTTGGAATGGGTTGATTGCTGGATATGTACAAAATGGATTTACAGATGAGGCTGCACCTTTATTTAATGAAATGATCTCTGCTGGTGTCAAACCAGATGCGGTCACTTTTGCAAGTTTCCTTCCTTCTATCCTTAAATCTGGGAGTCTCAAACATTGTAAGGAAGTCCATAGTTACATAGTGCGACATAGGGTGCCTTTTGATGTCTATTTAAAGAGTGCTCTTATTGACATATACTTCAAGGGTGGAGATGTAAAGACGGCATACAAGATTTTCCAGCAGAATACTTTGGTTGATGTTGCAGTTTGCACAGCTATGATCTCAGGTTATGTACTTAATGGGCTGAATATGGATGCTATAAACATTTTTCGGTGGTTAATTAAAGAGGGAATGGTTCCTAATTGCCTAACCATGGCTAGTGTTTTGCCAGCTTGTGCTGCAGTGGCTGCTATGAAATTAGGAAAGGAGTTGCATTGTGATATTCTAAAGAAAGGACTAGAAAATGTTACTGTGGGATCTGCCATCACAGATATGTATGCAAAATGTGGAAGACTGGATCTTGCTTATGAATTTTTCAGAAGAATGTCCGAAAGAGATAGTGTATGTTGGAACTCAATGCTTTCAAGCTTCTCACAGAATGGAAAACCAGAAATGGCCATTGATCTCTTTCGCCAAATGGGAATTAGCGGAGCCAAGTATGATGCTGTGAGCCTATCATCTGCCCTCTCTGCTGCTTCAAATTTACCAGCACTATATTATGGGAAAGAGATGCATGCCTATGTGATAAGAAATGCATTTGATTTTGATACTTTTGTCGGAAGTGCACTGATAGATATGTATTCTAAATGTGGAAAACTAGCTTTGGCTCGATGTGTGTTTGACCTGATGGATGGGAAGAATGAAGTTTCATGGAACAACATCATTGCTGCCTATGGAAGCCATGGTTTCGCTAGAGAATGCCTTGACCTATTCCATGAGATGTTAGGAGCTGGGATTCACCCTGATCATGTTACTTTTCTTGTTATACTATCTGCTTGTGGCCATGCAGGCTTAGTCGATGAGGGCATACACTACTTTCGTTACATGACTACAGAATATGGTATCTGTGCTAGGATGGAGCACTATGCATGCATGGTAGATTTGTATGGTCGTGCTGGCCGTTTGCACGAAGCATTTGATACCATCAAGAACATGCCATTAACTCCAGATGCAGGTGTTTGGGGTACATTGCTAGGAGCTTGCCGGCTCCATGGCAATGTGGAGTTGGCTAAACTAGCTTCAAGGCATCTTCAAGAAATGGACCCAAAGAATTCTGGATACTATGTATTGCTTTCTAATGTACATGCTGATGCTGGTGAATGGGCAAGTGTTCTCAAAATAAGAAGTTTAATGAAGGAAAAAGGAGTTCAGAAGATACCTGGATACAGCTGGATTGATGTTAATGGTGGAACCCATATGTTTTCTGCTGCTGATGGAAATCACCCAGAATCTGTTGAGATCTATTTGATTCTGAAGAGTCTCCTTCTTGAGTTGAGAAGACAGGGTTATGTTCCTCAACCATACCTTCCATTGCACCCTCAAATCACGGGCAAGCATTGAAAGAAGAATGATTGATTTCTTTCATATTCTCTGCTACAGTCATAGCAAATACGTGATACAACTCATCATTTTGAGATAACTTCTATCCAAACTCATGAGTATGCTTTAAATTATCTCTTAAGCAGGTAGTTATTACGTTAGAATTATTCCTCAAAGGTATATTTCCATTTGTCTCTCCTGAATCTGGTATTTACTTGAGAATTGCCACCCACATGGTTTATGAGCTTCATGAATTGGCTAAATCATGTCAATCATTCTTGCAACTTCTACATTCCTTTATTATCAAATTCTCTGTAACCCACATTGATGACTTGTCTAACATAATTTTCTTTGTTCTCTTTTAATTTTCTTTTGTTGAATTTATGCACTCTAATCTCTATTTACATTTACCACTTAGATTCATATGGAAGACTTGGAAATTTTGTTGTACTTGTATGTCCTTGCAATATAGCTTAGGAAATGTGAGAAGGGAGAATAGAAAGGTCAATTTCTTCTACAATCTCCCAGTAAAAAACGAGGGGATAAAAATACATCACAAAACTAACAATTTTTTGTTTTAGTTTGATGAATCACATACTGAAATTTAGACAGAGAGAAGGCTATGTAATTAACTTTGATTTTTTTTTAACGTCCATGGTCTGTTTGTCAGGGGTGGATTCCCTAATAAAGATATCTCAGCGAATGGTTGAGATTACTGGCAATCCTCTTTGATCCTATATATTGAGAAGCTTCACTTCATTTTGCTTTACTTTTTTATTGTTTTAATTTTCTTTGTTTCATTATGGAAGATCCCCTGGCACCATTTTTCTCCAAGGAAAAAAATTACAAGGAATTAAAGAAAAATTAATAGGATATTTAGAGATAAGGGGTCCTCCATAGCGAAAGAAGGAAAAATAGAGCAACAAAAATGTAAAACCATCTTTGAAGTGACACTGCCAAATCTCTCTGCATAGCTATTAGAGAATGCCCTTCAACAAATCATGTACTTTAGACCTCATTGAAGCTAATCATATAGTCTTATACGATATAATTTTCTGGGCCAAAGAAAAATCCATAAAAATATGGTTGTTACACTCCATATTTTTTTGTTATGACTTGGACTTTATTTCAATATGCCTCTTGGACTTTGCTGGTTGAAGCTTATCTATCTTCACTTCCTTAAGGTTTCAGGATTTCTTCAATCTTCAGTAGTACGTTACCTCATACTATTGGAAATTCTTTTTCCAATGAACCCATGAATGTTCAGAGGCAGGAGGTGGTTATAACTGTCTGCTTTTTGAGAAAATGAAATTCACTCCGCAATGGTTAGTGTTAATGAAATACCTCAGTTTGACAACACGTGTCCTGATTTCAAAGCAGCTGTGTACCCTTGTGAATGGAGTTCGATGACACACCTAAAGGCTTCACTATCTTGTGGTTTTTGTGCTGCTGCTGATAAGGTAAATATATACCACCTTTTTCATTTTACCAAACTCATGTTTCAATTTTGTGGTTCACTACACTCCTATCAATTATTGGGAGGGAAGGGGTAGAAAACAAGTTATTTCAGTTCCAATTGATGACAACATCATGCATATTGCAGGATTTTGCATGTCACTTTACTATCAATTATTAGGAGGGAAGGGAATGAAACAAGTTATTTCAATTCCAATTGTTGACACTACTATACGTATAATTTTACATTTTATATTTATTCACACTACTTTCAATCAAATTTGCAGCTTTTACACCGCGTTTGATTTCCAACGATGACACAAAGTTGGGTGGCAGTGATCTTAGGGCATGGTACACCATGAGATGACATGGCACATATTTTTGGGCTGCTTTAATAGGCCCTACTTCTTACATCATTTTCTTCTCACTGGGATGGGAACTGTTCCATGGGTTGGGAACTCTAAGATCTATTCATTGAGGTATAGAGGAGTTTGTGGAGGAATATCATCCACAACTATTTGGATTTCCAACCTGATTGTTTAAGAATCCTTTTCTTACTTGACACAAGCCATTGGGACAGCATGGACATTCATGATGTTTGGAATTCTGGCTACTGTGGCAATTTTCTTTCGTTATTGGTTTTGTACCCGACACCAAAGGGGTTCCAATGGAGGAAGTAGAGAAGATGCTGGATCAAAGATCATTGCAGTTCATGTTTGGCTCGTGAGGGATTCTGGCTGTGAGAAGCACTGACTCAAATAAAAGAAAACCTTGTCTATTAGCTCTAAATAGTGAATTAAGTGGCTTGTGAATTATGGTGTTGACAATTGTTTCCATGGGTAAGATTTGTGATAGTTAGCATTTTAGCTCTAATGTGTGTGTAGTTGTTTGCTGAAAATCCTTATGAGAGATCCTGGAGGATTGATATTAAGCTCATATTTATGAATTAATAAAAAAGTATTAAATTATTATCTCCCTTATGAAACTTCAATATCAAGAATTTGATCTTCAAATATAACCATTTTCTATTTGGGTTCTTTTTCTCCTCTACACTAACTAATGGTACCCTTCTAAATTTTACACTGCTCAAACCTCACGTTATCATCATTTATGACCAACAAAAACTGATAACGACCAAATGCGTTCAAAATGGGAAAATTTTGAGCGATAAACACTCGAAACTCTATGAACCATTCACAGTATGTGGGTCAAATTTAAAACATCAAAGTCGGTGGACCTCCACCAGTTGGATAAATTCGTATATTTACTTATTTTCTTGCATGCAATGATAATGATGAGGATAAAGTTTAAACCTCATTATAAACCTCCCATTACTCAATCAATTATTGTGGTTTAAGTTCTTAATATACTACGTGATTTATCTCTCTTATGTATTAGTTTGTCATTCTGTAAATTACTATGTTTCTCTCTTTCTCAGAAAATAATTAAATAAACCAATATCATCTAAAAATTTGAATAAAAATAATGTATGGTAACCCAAATTTTCACCAATTATTGTTCTAAAATAGCAGATAAAAAAGGATGGAATAATAAGGAGTCTCATTATTGGGTGAGAACAGCAATCCTTGGAAATGTGGCCCTTATTATTTGAAAACAGAGTATGAAGAACATCACATCAGAGATTAGCCCAAAAACTCTGCTTTGTTCCTCTGAGACAAAATAGGAAATCATTATCCAACAAGACAAACCTGAGACTGCTTAACCTCCACTCACTTCCACTCTTTACTATACAGTAAGTCAAAGAATCAGCAAGTAGCAAATACCTTCGTCAAATAATTTCAAAAAGATCACATCACACTCACCTATTAAGGTAATTCCATATTATTTCCATCCATATAATAAGCAAAACTTACCAAAAAGATGAGTAATATATAATTTCAAAAAGATCACGTCACACTCACCTATTAATGGTGTGGTAAGTTTTGCTTATTATATAGGAAAATGATACTTTAACACTGCATTTTCTCTTACTTCCGTTTGACACTCCGACATGGCATGTGCTGTCCTGCGTGACAATGAAAGAGAAAATGTAGTTCTTTTTGGCATTCCACCCCTGAGACACATGTGTGTGTTCCAAAATTACAAACAGCGAACCACTTATTTGAACTGAGCTAACCACTTAGTGTTTTCATCCCTCAGACACGTGTCTGTTCCAAAACTACACATAGCGAACCACTTATTTGAACTGAGCTAACCACTTAGTGTTTTCATCCCTCAGACACGTGTGTGTTCCAAAACTACACACAGCGAACCACTTATTTGAACTGAGCT